>ENA-OPBS01000634-OPBS01000634.1-human-gut-metagenome-genome-assembly--contig:-NODE-634-length-29210-cov-3.245515_pt1 | contig 29210 bp, 24 predicted proteins | sample MGYA00241074_ERZ501463 | MGnify/ENA primary metagenome ERZ501463 (study PRJEB25962, sample SAMEA2042578) | human gut metagenome | biome: human gut; feature: human-associated habitat; material: faeces...
AAAACGGTTGGGTTCCTTCCGTACAGGCGGTATACGTTCCTGCCGACGACTTGACAGACCCGGCTCCGGCAACGACGTTTGCTCATTTGGATGCGACGACGGTTCTCTCGAGAAAAGTGGTAGAGCAAGGTATCTATCCGGCAGTTGATCCTCTGGAGTCAAGTTCCCGTATTTTGGAAGCGGAGATCGTTGGGGAAGAGCATTACGAAGTGGCGAACAAAGTGATCGCGATTCTTCAGAAATATAAAGAACTGCAGGATATTATCGCAATCCTCGGTATGGAAGAGTTGTCGGATGAAGATAAAGCAACCGTTATGCGTGCGAGAAAAATCCAGAAGTTTTTGTCGCAGCCGTTCTTTGTGGCTGAGACGTTTACCGGAGTTCCGGGAAAATATGTGCCGCTGAAAGAGACGATCCGAGGATTTAAGATGATCATCGACGGAGAGATGGACGAGTATCCTGAGTCGGCATTTTTCAATGTAGGTTCAATCGACGATGTGATCGAGAAAGCAAAGGCGGCGGAGTAGGCAGAGGTGTATTATGGATACATTTGGATTGAGAATCATAGCAAGTGATAAAGTATTTTTCAATGGAAGATGTAAGAAACTGACGATTCCGGCGCCGGACGGAGAAAAAGGCGTACTGGCGCACCATGAAAATATGGTGATCGCCGTTGTTGTCGGTATTGCGCGCATGGAATCAACAGAAGGTGAAGTGACGGAAATCGCAGTCGGAACAGGTTTTGCGGAGATCGTGAATAACCGTGTGACACTGCTCGTCGATACGGCGGAACGCCCGGAAGATATTGACGTGCGTCATGCCAGAGAACAAAGGGAACATGCACAAGAGCGGATGCGGCAGAAACAAAGCATTCAGGAATATTACCACACGCAGGCATCTCTTGCTCGGGCGATGAACCGCCTGAAACTTGCACAGGGAGCGAAAGACCTGATCCACTATTAAGTGTGACAGATGCTTACGGTTGTCGAAAGGATACATCGATAGCATGTTTGTGAAAAGAAACAGATAAAAAGAGTCAGATCACGAGTGACTGGCTCTTTTTTTATCTTGCATTTTATATGGCTGTATACTAAAATAATAATGCTTATGCAAGTAAATTATTTGCATTAAAATGCACAGAAAAATGTCAGACAGAACAGTTTAAATAAATATATGGATTTACAGATCAAAGAAAATGAAACGGGCGGGGAATTATGAGTGAAGGTTACAAAATCCGGTCTCTTAGCGAGATCGTAAACGAAATATTAAGTACGGTTCGCAGCTATTATGATGCGGAGTATGCTTATTATATTGAAAAAGACAGAGGAGACATCGAGACGATCTACGAGTGGTGCGATGAGAATATCGAGTGGCAGCGTGATCGGATGAAACTTCTCCCGGAAGAGCGTCAGCCGAAATGGATGAAAACAGAGATTACCGATACGACGGCTCGGGATTATAGCGTGTTTCTTCCGATCAGTGAAGATGTGACTGCTGTTCTTGCGGTTGTCGGAGTCAGACGGGGAGGCTGCACCATCGACTTGATGCGCGCTATCGTTCAGTATATTCCGCAGGCAATCGCACTGCAGAAGATGCAGAAGCAGCAGGAATATCTGAGTTATCATGACGATCTTACCGGTCTTTTGAACAGAAACAGTCTTGTTCACTATTTTGATACTGTGGATGAGAAGAAATTAAAATCGATCGGCGCGCTTTCCGTCGATATCAACGGACTGAAAAATTTTAATAAAGAGTTCGGGAGAGATTACGGAGACGAAGTCGTAATTCGTGTCGGAGAAGTTCTGGAGGAGTATTTTCACAGTGGGGAAGCATATCGGCTGACGGGAGATGAGTATCTCGTGCTTGTAGAAAATACGTCTTATCAGGATTTTACAAAACAGGTTCATGCGGTGCATACAAAGCTTGACAATATCAGTCTCGGACTTGTTTCTATCGGCTATGCGTGGGAGAAGATCGATATCGAGGTAGACAAGCTTGTCAACAACGCGGAAGTGATGATGCGCGAGGAAAAAAGAAAATATTACAAAAATTTGCAAAAAGGACATCACGAACCGATCATAAAAGAAGATCTTTTACAAGATATTGAAAACGGGAATTTTATCGTATGTCTTGTTCCGAAGATCGATACGCTCACAGGCGAGGTCGGCGGAGCGGAAGCGGTTGTGCGCTATCATCACAAAGATCTCGGAATAGTAGATCCGGGAAGATATCTTAATATGCTGGAAGAAACAAAACTTTCCCATTACCTTGATCTTTATGTGTTTGAGGAAGTGTGCAAAACGCTTCATAAATGGGAAGTAAGAGATATTCCGATGATCCCGGTTTCGGTGAATTTTGCAGGGGCAACTCTTCGGCAGGAAGGACTTGCGGATAAAATGCTGCATCTCATAGAAAAACATCATGTCAGATGCGAGTATCTCGAAGTTGAAGTTTCGGAATCAAGCAGCGATATGAATCAGGAGATGCTGGCAGAGACGAGCAGTAAGATACGAAAAGGAAATGTAAGAGTGATCTTGGATCATTTCGGTGCAAAAGATTCAAGTTTTTCGATCTTGTCTCTTATGGAGTTCGACGGATTGAAACTGGATAAGAGCGTGATTTCAAATATTGTCGGAAACGGAAGGAGCCGGATCGTGGCGCAGGCTGTTATCGACATATGCAGACAGTTGGGAGCGTCTGTTCAGGCAGCGGGCGTGGAAACTCAGGATCAGTTTAATGTACTCAGGGAGATCGGCTGTGATTATGCACAGGGAACATTGTTTAATAAACCGATCACGATTGAAACGTTTGAAGTGAGATATTTAAGAGACAGATAAGGAAAAGTATGGTAAAGGGATGGGCGGCGGACATTACGCCGCTTTACGATAAAGAAATATATATAAAATATTTTGAACGGCTTCCCCGTTTTCGGAAAGAAAAGGCAATGGCGCAGGCAGATCCTTTAAAGAGAGTGCAGAGCGTGGCGGCATGGAGTCTGTGGGAGAAGTTGAGGAAGAAATACAGACTTCCGAAGGAAACAGTGTTTAACCTGTCACATTCAGGGGAGTTTGTCATGTGTGCCGTCTGTATGGGAGGGGATTTGGCAGAGGGAAAACGCATACAGGTCGGGTGTGATATTCAGCAGATCGGCAGGGCGCGGGAGCATTTGGCAAAACGGTATTTTTGCGGTTCGGAATATGAGGCAGTGATGTCGGGAAAGACACCGGAGGAGAGGGCGGATATATTTTACAGATACTGGGTGCTCAAAGAAAGTTTTTTGAAAGCGACAAGATTCGGTATGAAGCTTTCGCTTGACTCGTTTGAGATACGATTGGGAAATCCGCCGGTTTTGATACGGAAACCGGATCTGTTTCGGCAAGATTATTATTACCGGGAATATGAGCATCCGAATAAACTATATAAAATGGCGATCTGTTCTACAGAGAAAGAGATTGCCGCCGATATAGATATGGAGTTGAAATTATGAAAAAATTGACCGGAGAATTCCGGCTGAGACGAATGTTGGTCATCGGCATAGCGATCGGTCTTGTGGCGGGAGTTCTGTGTACAGGAGTTGCCGCGAAGTCGGTTTTGTCAAAAAATAAAGCGGAATTTGCCGCAGAAAAAGAAAAATTAAAAAAGAAAACAAATGAGCTGAAAGAAGAGATCATGAAGCATGAGGCGGCGAATAACAGCGCAGAGGCTTTAGGAAGCGACAAAGAAGGGTGGGCATTGGTTCTTGTCAACGACTCTCATCCTCTGGATGTTTCTTATGTGCCGGAATCTATGGTGGAGTTGGAAAGCGAACGGTTTGTCGATGCGCGTATCGAAGAACCTCTTCGGCAGATGCTTGACGATGGGGCAAAAGCGGGACTTAGTATGTATGTTGCTTCCGCTTACCGTTCTTCTGAGAAGCAGAAGGAAGTGTTTAATGCAACCATGCAGGACTGGATGGCAAACGGACGTACGCCTTTGGAAGCTTATGATGAGACGAAAAAGTCAGTGGCAGTTCCGGGAACGAGCGAACATGCGACCGGACTTGCAGTGGATATTATAGCGTCCGAGTATGAAGGTCTGGATGACCGGCAGGGAGAGACGGACGAACAAAAATGGCTGATGGAACATTGTTGGGAATATGGATTTATTTTAAGATATCCTCCGGAAAAGGTGGATATCACGGGAATCATTTATGAACCGTGGCATTATCGGTATGTAGGGAAAACGGCGGCGGAAGAGATCATGAAAAAGAATCTGACACTGGAAGAATATCTTCTTCAATAAAAAGCCTGACAGTACCGTGCAGAAGAATCGCATAAGTATAAGTATAAGCAACAGTCCGGTCCGCGCTGGTTCTAAAAACCGCATTGCGGAAAATCTCTTGACGCAGACTGGGAAAAAGAGATAGGATAAAGTATATGGGGAATACCGTAAAGGGTTGGTAAAGAGTATAAATATACATAAGGAGGAAAAAATGCAGGATTTAACATTTGGGGAACAAGTCAAGATCATTCTCGGAAGGAAAGGAATGACGATCAAGCAGCTTGCGGAATTGATCGAGGAAAAAACAGGGAAGAAAATGTCGAGACAGAACCTGACACAGCGTCTTGGCAGAGATAATTTTCAGGAACAGGATATGCGTATGATCGCGGAAATGCTTGAGTGTCCGTTTCATTTGAGTATCATGTCGGCAGAAGGGGCAGGGGAAGTAAGAAGCATTGCGGCGTTGGAGCGTGCGGCGGCAGCGAGAGTTGAAGCTGTAGAAGCCTCCGGTCATAAAGAGCTGACAGCAAAAGAGCAGGCAGAAGCGGAGTATGCAGAGCCGGAAGAAAAACTGATCGAAGAGACTGTGCCGGAGATGTTTGAGCATACAGAAGAGTTTGCACAAAACAAGGCAGAAGCAGAGTATATTGAACCGGAAGAACCTGTGGAAGCAGAGTATATTCAGACGGAAGAACCTGTAGAGGCAGAGTATATCCAGCCGGAAGAACCTGTGGAAGCAGAGTATATCCAGCCGGAAGAATCTGTGGAGGCAGAATATATCCAGCCGGAAAAAGAAGCGGATATGAGTATGCCGGATACGGAAGGGTTAGAGACACCGGGAGAAGAGGTATCGAACGATCGCGATATGACGATCGGCGAATTATACGAAATTCATGAAGAGTTGAATGAACTTGAAAAGAACGTGCAGGCGGGCGAGTCGATAGAAGAGATTAAAAAGGAACTCGAAAAGCCGAAAAAAGAACGCAGGCTCGGAAGTTTTTTCAGAAGAAGAGATTCACAGTCAAAAGCGGAAAAAGAAGTTTCACCAAAAGAAAATGAAGTGCAGACGGATGCGGTCGGAGAAAGCGGTATCGGAGAAAATGTAAATCAAAACGATACGGATCATGCCGACAAAGCAGGAGCTGTAGTTCAAGATGAGTCTGTTTCGTCGGATGCAAAATGGACAGAAGATGCGGCAGAAGATGAAACGGCATTTGCAGAAAGCGGGAGCACGGAAGATTTTGAGCCGGTCATTACACATGATGATGCGGATGAGGATACTCAGGCAGGCGATGTGAATCCGTACACCGGAAAAGAATACCAGTCGAACAGCGTGCGGATGCATCCGACAAGGATCGGATACGTTCAGGTGTATGACCGTACGATCCATAAATGGACAGATATGACAGAGTGGGCATTTCTCGGACTTCAGGAACGTAAGAAAGCTTTACTCGGCAAGGCGTATGAACCGCCGATTTATCTCGATTGACGTTTCGTTTCAATTCGGCGGATAATTGAACAATAAGGAAAGTGATACAGCCCCGCAGAGTTTTCTGTGGGGTTGATTTGCAACGGCGATATGTCAAAGTTCGGGCTTGCCTGAGACTTGGCGGCCATTTACAACTTCGGAATGTGGATTTTGGCGCTTCCGCCTGTTTGCGGGAGGAAAGGAGACGATAACGTATGGAATGGAGCAGGCTGCTTTCGACAAAACGTGAGAGAGCAGGCGGGAATTTTGCAAAGGCGGGCGATCTAAGAAGTGAATTTGAAAAAGACTATCACCGCATAATCGGAAGTGCATCTTTTCGCCGGCTGCAGGATAAGACGCAGGTTTTCCCTCTTGATAAAAGCGATTTCGTAAGGACGAGGCTGACTCATTCTCTGGAAGTATCTTCGCTTGGGAAATCACTGGGGCAGACGATAGGAGAAAATATACTGGAGCATCGGAAAAACTCAGGATTTACGCCTCAGATGAAAGAGGATATTTCTCATATACTTGAGTGTGCGGGCTTGATCCATGACATCGGAAATCCTCCGTTCGGACATTTTGGAGAAATTGCGATCCGGGAATGGTTTGAAAGAAATCTTCCGAAACTTACGTTTTGCCAAAAGAATGTTTCCGAGATGTTTACCGCGCAGATGAAACAGGATTTTTTTCACTTTGAAGGAAATGCTCAGGCGCTTCGTCTTGTGACAAGACTGCACTATCTTGTCGATGAGCATGGTATGAATCTGACATATGCGCTCCTGAATACGATCATTAAATACCCCGGATCATCTTTGCAGATAGATGAGAACAGTGGAAATATAAAAGACCGGAAGATGGGATATTATTTTGCGGACGAGGAAATATTTCATAAAGTGACAAAAGAGACAGGGGCGGGAAGAAACCGGCATCCGCTGACATATATGTTGGAAGCGGCGGATGATCTTGCCTATAAGACGGCGGATATTGAAGATTCTTTTGTGAAAGGATTTATCCGATATGCGGATCTGGAGCGGGAACTAAAAGAGTTGGAAGAGAAGAAACGAAACGGTACGTTTCGACCCGCATACAGACTTCGGCAGCTTTACGAGAGGGGAATACAAAAGCGGGTGCATGATCCGGAATCTTACGCCGTGAAAAATTGGATTGTAAATGCACAGGGATTTTTGCTTAACTGTGCGACAGAAGGATTTATGGCGAATTACGATGCGATCATGTCGGGAAAGTTCGGTCAGGATCTGTTTTACGGAACAAACGGGGAAGAACTGATGGAACTGCTTGGAGACATGGCGGACAGATATGTTTTTTCATCAATGGCAATCTACAAGATGGAAGTATCTGAGTCGGCTGTTATAGATTATTTGATGGAGCGTCTTGTACAGGCGGCTTTGTATTTCGATACAAAAGAAAAGCAGGGAACGATTGACAGGAGAGTAATATCGTTTATATCGGATAATTATAAGAATGCATACCGAATCCAATCAGAAGGCAAAAGCGAAGCGGAGAAATTGTATCTCCGCCTGCTGCTTGTGACGGATTATGTGTGCGGTATGACAGATAGTTATGCAAAACGTCTCTATCAGGAAATGAACGGGATCATCTAGGCCGGAGTCCGACACAGCGAAACCAATGACCGAAATCAGCGTTTGCGTTTCGCTCGTCGTCAGTCAGCATATCAGAATCGGCGTAAGATCTGCAGAAGCGTGGGAAACCGAAAAGGTCTGCCGCGCGGGCTTCTCTTAAGTCATATATGCCGGGAACTCCGAGCCAGAGCCGTCCGTTTTGCTCGGTAAGGAGAAGATGCCCGTAACTGTGGTAACCGTGCAGAAGAAAACTGTTGTTTGAAAGAAACCAAAATTTCCGAGGAAGAACTGTCAGATCGGAAAGCGATAGTTTTCGCGGAAGAGAAAGACCGGTTTTTGAGATCTCATTTTGCCGCACTTCTCCCCGGATGGAGGAATTTGATTCGCTTTTCGCGCGAGGTTCTGGTTCATCCGGTGATTCGTCTTTCGTGGGAGGTTTTGTCTCATCCGGTGATTCGTCTTTCGCGCGAGGCTCCGCCTCATCCGGTGATTCGCTTTTTGTGAGAGGATTCGCCTTCTCCTGAGAGTTGTTCTGCGGGCTGTCCGGTCTGGTGGATAGGGAGGCGGGATATGAGTCGCTTTGAATCGTGGAGTCGGTATCCAGAAAATGAATTTGATCTGAATCTATGTTTTCAGGACAGTTCGGCGTAAGCCAAAGGGAGGATGACTCGGAACATTTCAGGAAAAACCCGTCGATCGATTCGAGACGGCGGCATTCGGGGAAGGAAGATTGCGGAGCGCAGAAACGTATGCTGTGTGTCATGGAGTCAATGGGAAAATGAGCGATCTGTTTTGCGCAGATTTGATTTTCCTTGAAAAAGAACGCATACATTTCCGCCTCGAAAACATTTTCAAGGCTGATGCTTCGGATGTGTGCCTGAAAAATACAGGATTGATAGCGGCGGTAGATTTTCAGAAATCCCGCATTGCGCTTTCGTACATTGTTTTCATATTCATATAGATAAAAAGTACCCGTGTCCATCTTTTACCTCGATTCTTGTCTTTTCAATCTAATCTATTCATGAAAGAAAAGAAAAAGAACGTATGGGAGGAAAGAAAGCGGAGGAACATACAGGAGGGATATAATGGAAGAAAATGAGAAGTTGAAGTTAGATGAAAAGTATATGCGGGCAGCCATTAAACAGGCGCAAAAAGCATATGCGATTAATGAAACACCGATCGGATGCGTTATTGTTTATGAAGGAAAGATCATAGGCAGAGGTTATAACAGAAGGAATACAGATAAAGACCCGTTGGCACATGCGGAGATTAAGGCAATCAAAAAGGCAAGCAAAAAAATGGGAGACTGGAGGCTGGAGCAATGTACAATGTATGTGACGTTAGAGCCATGTCAAATGTGCGCAGGAGCAATCATTCAGTCGAGGCTGACCCGCGTTGTTGTCGGATGCATGAATCCAAAAGCAGGATGTGCGGGATCGGTTTTGAATCTTTTGGATATAAAACAATTTAATCACCAGGCAGAATTGACAACCGGAGTGCTTGAGGAAGAGTGCAGTGCGCTTATGACCGGATTTTTCAGGGAACTGAGGGAAAAGAATCGCCGGAAGCGCTAAAGGCACATTCCGGGATTGTAAGCGGTCGCCAAGGTCTCCGGCAAGTCCGGACTTTAGCTCGCTGCCATTACAAAAAGAAAGCCCGTGCAGACGTTACAGCAGTATAGCTGTTTCGGCACGGACTTTTCATTGAGATCATATAAACTTTATAAATACTTTTTCGTGCATTGTGCTTCGAGCTAGGCTAACAGACGTTACTTAGGCAGTTAACTCAGTTCAGGCGCCCTTACGGCACCCGGAAGGTTCTGCTTAGTGCTGCTCCGTTCCCGACCTGACACGATTCACAGATTCCCGTCGCGTAAGACCCAAACATCAACGCCACTTACCTAAGGCAGCTCTGCCGGCTGTCGCCCTCTGCACAATATCACCCCTGCTATAGCGGATTGCAGGTACAAGGTACCGCTAACACCCCGGCTGCACGAGTCTTAATTTTACATGGTTTTAAGAGAAATGTCAATGAATAGAGCGCAAAATCACAGTAAAATGTAACAGTTCTTTGCGGCGGATTATTTTTAGTGTTATTATAGAGTATAAATTTTGTTGGAAAAAGAGATAGGAGAAATTATGAAGGTACTATTAGCGGCAGTAAATGCAAAATATATTCATTCAAATCTTGCCGTCCACAGCTTAAAAGCATATGCGCGAACTTATACGGAAGAAATCGAAGTTGCGGAATATACGATCAATCAGACGTTTGATGCGATCTTGCAGGATATATATAGGAGAAAACCGGACCTATTGGGAATTTCCTGCTATTTGTGGAATATTGAATATGTAGGACAGCTTTTGAGAGAACTGCCGAAGATTCTTCCGGATACAAAAATCTGGCTTGGAGGTCCTGAGGTATCTTACGATGCGAAGGCTGTGCTGGAACAGTATCCGAAAGTAGAAGGCGTGATGTGCGGAGAAGGGGAAGAGACGTTTGCGGAACTGCTCCGTGTTTATCATGAAGAAAAAGGGGCGCTTTGTTCCGGAGTAAAAAGAGATGAACTCTTTTCTGATATTCCGGGAATTGCTTATAGAAATAAGGACAAAGCTGTAATCCAAAATGATTTTCGTCCTGTTATTGATTTGAGCACGATTCCGTTTGTCTATGATCATATTGAAGATTTTGAGAACAGGATCATCTATTATGAATCGAGCAGAGGATGTCCTTTTTCATGCAGTTACTGCCTTTCCTCTATCGACAAATGTTTACGTTTCCGGGAGATAGAGCTCGTAAAAAAAGAACTTCAGTTTTTTATCGACAAGAAAGTACCTCAGGTGAAATTTGTGGATCGGACGTTTAATTGCCGGCATGATCATGCGATGGCGATCTGGACTTATATTCATGAGCATGATAACGGAATCACAAATTTTCATTTTGAAGTTTCCGCGGATTTATTGAATGAAAAAGAGATCGCGTTGATCAATCGTATGCGTCCGGGTCTGATCCAGCTTGAGATCGGTGTTCAATCGGCAAATGAGATTACGATCCGGGAAATCAACAGAACGATGAAAATCGATGTTTTGTCAACGATTGTTGACAAAATTAAAAAAGGAAACAATGTGCATCAGCATCTCGATCTTATCGCAGGATTGCCGTATGAAGGATATGAAAGCTTCGGAAAATCATTTGACCGTGTATATAAAATGAATCCGGAGCAGCTTCAGCTTGGTTTTCTGAAAGTTTTAAAAGGATCTGTTATGCATGACAGGGCGCAGGAATACGGGATTGTGTATCAGGATCGTGCGCCGTATGAAGTCCTTTCTACAAAATGGCTTACTTATGCGGAGGTCATCCGGTTAAAGCAGATAGAAGAGATGGTTGAAGTGTATTATAACAGCGGGCAGTTTTGCTGTACGATGGCGGCATTAGAGCAAGAATTTGCATCTCCGTTTTGTATGTATGAATGTCTGGCGGCATATTATGATGAAAAAAATGCATTTGCCGTAAGTCATTCACGGATCGGAAGGTATGAGATCTTATATGATTTTATCGTGAAAACGTGTAAAGAAAGATCGGAACAATATATGGAAATGTTGACATTGGATATGTATTTGAGGGATAATGTGAAAAAACGTCCGGAATTTCTTAGAGAAAGCGGAGTTTCATCGGATGAAGCGGCGGCATTTTATAAAAAAGAAGAGAAAGAGCGGACCTATTTGAAAGCATATGAAGGATACGACAGACGTCAGATGAGAAAAATGACTCATTTGGAACGAATTGACGGGAAAACAGTGTTGTTTGATTATAAAAACCGAGATCCGCTCACAGGAAACGCGGCGATTTATTATCTGTCAGAGTAAAGGACAGGCAGACATACTGAAAGCGGCGGAGCTGTCAATTTTTAAAATAACAATGGAAGGAAAAGCAAAGAAATATGAAGATCGGAAAGATCTCACCGACTATATGGAACCGGTCGGTGAAAAAGAAAGTTCATATGGATCAGACGGACGGAAGTTTTTCGTGGGCAGACGTATGTGTTTGCGGCGGCCATGCCGGGATAGGGTATTATGCGGTTTTGGGCGCGGCGGGAGAACTGGCAGCCCGCAAAATACAGGCAGAAGGGATATCGGTAAGAATTCTTTTTCCGGAAGAGACAGAGGAAGAGTTTCTTGCGGATGTTTGCGGGGAAATCCAAAAAGGCTGCGAGTGCATTAAAGCAAAGCTGACGTCTTTGTCGGCAGAGGGAACGGCGGCGGTGCAAACTCCGATCGTGTACGCATGTGCAGGCGGAACGAAAGTACAAGATCCGGGGATGCATGCATTAGAAGAGACTGCAGATAAAAAAACGGGAAACAGACAGAAGTTTGTTAAAAATCGAGAATTGCTCTTATGCGGATATGCAGGTCTGGAAGGTTCTCTTCGCATTTTAGAAGCGGCGGAGGAAGAATTATCGCAAAGATTTATTAACACATTTTTGATGCAGGCAAAAAAGCTTCGTGATCAGCTCATAACGCCGGAGCAGATTTTAGAGGCGGCAAAAGGAAGAGATATTTCGGTTTGGCAGATCGGAAGCGGAGGCATCTTGGCGGCCTTATGGGAAATGGCAGAGGAAGAAAAGATCGGTTTTGAAATTGCAATGGGATCGATCTCGCTGAAGCAGGAGACTGTAGAAATCTGCGAATATTATCGTCTGAATCCGTATCAGCTGACTTCTGCCGGAAGTTATCTGATCTTGACCGATGAAGCGGATCAGGTGATTGAAGTGCTGGAAAAGGCGGGGGCGCGAGCCGTCAGGCTTGGGGTTGCCAAAGCGCAGAATGCGCGGGTGATCACAAGCAAAGAAGAGATAAGATATCTGGACAGACCTGCGCCGGATGAACTGGCGAGATGGCAGAAGGATTATAAAAAGTGTGAAAAATAATAAAAATACATACAGATGAAAAGTTTTATCCATGATAAAATATTATTTTACAACAAGTAAAACGGAAATGATATATAAAGGTATAGGAGGCAGAAAATGAACGAGAAAAAAGAAGCGTTGAGAATGGAGATTTTGAAGTATATCGAAAAGCACAGCCGGGTAGAGCTTGGAGAACTGGCAGTGTTAGTCGGTGTGGAAGAAACAGATGTGGCAAATGAGATCGCAGATATGGAGAAAGAGAAGATCATCTGCGGATATCATACGCTGATCGACTGGGATAAAGCCGGCGTAGAGATGGTGACGGCGCTGATCGAAGTGCGTGTGACGCCGCAAAGAGACAGCGGATTCGATCGGATCGCGGAACGGTTATATAACTATCCGGAAGTATATGCGGTTTATCTTATTTCCGGAAGTTATGACCTGCTTGTAACTTTGGAAGGCAAGACGCTGAAAGAAGTATCGAGATTCGTATCTGAACGTCTGTCTACGATTGACGGCGTTTTGAGCACGGCAACTTATTTTATATTGAAAAAATATAAAGACCACGGAACGATCATGGGCGTGAAAAAAGGGTCGGAAAGGATACCGGTGACACTGTAATGAGAAATCCATTATCAAGAAAAATCGTTGAGATACAACCGTCCGGCATCCGTAAATTTTTTGATGTGGCGAACGAGATGGAAGACGCAATTTCCCTCGGAGTAGGAGAACCGGACTTTGATACGCCATGGCGCATAAGAGAAGAAGGAATGTTTTCCCTTGAAAAAGGAAGGACGTTTTATACTTCTAATGCCGGATTAAAAGAACTGAGAAAAGAGATCTGTAATTATCTTGAGAGAAAGATCCATGTAAAATACGATGCAGTACATGAAACACTTGTCACTGTAGGCGGAAGCGAGGCAATAGATGTCGGACTTCGCTGTATGCTCGACCCCGGAGATGAAGTGCTCATTCCGCAGCCGAGTTATGTGTCTTATCTGCCGTGTACGGTTATGGCAGACGGAGTTCCGGTGATCATTCCTCTTCAGGAAAAAAATGAATTTAAACTGACGGCAGAAGAACTTGAAAAATATACGACGCCTAAGACAAAGGTTCTCGTTCTTCCGTTTCCGAACAATCCGACAGGAGCGATCATGACGCGGGAAGATTTAGAACCGATCGCAAAATTTGTCGAAGAGCATGATCTGTATGTCATGTCTGACGAGATTTATTCGGAACTTACATATAAAGAAGAACATGTATCGATTGCGAGCCTTCCGGGAATGAGAGAGAGGACGCTTGTTATTAACGGATTTTCAAAAGGGTTTGCAATGACAGGCTGGAGACTCGGATATTGCTGCGGACCGGAAGTTATCATATCTCAGATGACGAAGCTTCATCAGTTTGCAATCATGTGTGCGCCTACAAACAGCCAGTATGCGGCTGTGCAAGGACTTAGAAACTGTGGGGATGAAGTAGAAGAAATGAGGAAATCCTATAATCAGAGACGGCGCTTCCTCATGCATGAGTTTAAAAAGATGGGACTGGAATGCTTTGAACCGTTCGGAGCGTTTTATGTTTTCCCGAGTATTAAACAATTTGGAATGACTTCAGAAGAATTTGCAACCAGGCTGTTAAATGAAGAGAAAGTCGCAGTTGTTCCGGGAACGGCGTTCGGCGAATGCGGCGAAGGATTTTTGAGAATATCCTACGCATATTCGTTGGAAGATCTAAAAGAAGCAATCGGCCGGCTGGAAAGATTTATCGGGCGATTGAGAAATGAGAGAAAATAATTATGCTGAATATTGTACTTTATGAGCCGGAGATTCCGGCCAATACCGGAAATATCGGAAGAACATGTGTGGCAACAGGGACGCGTCTTCATCTGATCGAGCCTCTTGGATTCAAATTATCCGAAAAGGCATTGAAACGCGCGGGGATGGATTACTGGAATGATCTGGATGTCACGACTTATATTGATTATGCGGATTTCCTTGAGAAAAATCCGGGTGCCAAAATCTATATGGCAACTACAAAAGCGAAAAAAGTATATACCGAAGCGGCGTATGAACCGGATTGTTACATTATGTTCGGAAAAGAGAGCGCAGGTATACCGGAGGAGATTCTTGTAGATCATGAAGATACTTGCGTGCGCATTCCGATGATGGGACAGATCAGATCTTTGAATCTTGGAAATTCTGTGGCGGTTGTTCTCTATGAAGCTCTGCGTCAAAACGGATTTGCGAAAATGGAGTTGGAAGGAGAGCTTCATGAATTAGAATGGCATGGGAATACCTGAACGAAATAAGTTGTGAAAATATGTGCAAAATGACGAAATAATGTAAAAAAATTCGGGAAAAGTGTAGTTCACTATTGAAGACTTTCGGTATATAATAGTGTCAATGTGCTAAGAAACTGCTAAGAAACGTTTGCGGTTACATCGGTTCGGATAAGGTGCGGGAGGGTGTTTTACATTCGTTTAACGTTGAATCTGTACACTGTGTTACGTCTGTTCAGATAGGGCACAGGAGGAGGGAATCGTTTCCCGAAAAGGGAACGTCCCGTATGAAGCGGGAAAGTATGGTAAAACTAAAAAGATAGAAAAGAAAGCGGAAGGTGGTGTTGCGGAAATGGTAGAAGAAACGATCAAATCTATCCGGGAAACAGAAAATAAGGCAGATCAGATCGTAAAAGAAGCGGAACAGGAAAGCAAGAGAATCCTCAAGACCGCGAAAGAAGAAGCAAAACAGGCTGCCGACAAGCTGATTGACGAAGCAAAGTCAGACGCTTTGAAAACAGCAAATCAGGCAAAGAAAGACGGAGAAGTTATGCTGGCACAGGCGGCGGAAGAAACGCGCAGAGAAGCAGAACAGATGAAAAAGGCGGCTCTTGAACGAAAGAAAGAGGCGGCTGCTCTTGTGTTGGAAAGATTGACATAACAGAAATAAGACTGTAAAGGAGGGATAGACAGATGGCGGTACTTAAGATGCAGAGAATCAGCATCTGCGCCTTAAAGAAAGACCGAAAAGCAATCCTCGAAAAATTACAGAGCCTCGGTGTTGTGGAGATCAATCATGTAATCGAAGAAGATGAAGATTTTAAGAAGATGGACACTGCAGGGCAAAAGGCAGGTTTCGAGAAAGCGTCGACTCTGGCAGAACAGGCGATCGATATTCTTGATAAATATGTTCCTGAGAAGAAGTCGATGTTTGCATCTTTAGAAGGAAAGGCATTGATTGAGCGGGAAGAAGAAGAGCGGATTCGCAATGAGCGAAGAGATCTTCTGAAAACGGCAAAACAGATCGGAAGGCTGGATAAAGAGCGCTCTGAACAGATGGCGGAGATTACGAAACTGAACAACAGTATCGAGAGTCTCAATCCGTGGATCAGCCTGGACGTTCCGCTGACACCGGCAGAGACAGACCGGACGGCAGTATTTTTCGGAACGATGCCGGGAGGTACTGACGCGGAGACGGTATATGGGATTTTGGCAGAGAAAGCGCCGGATATAACCGGAGCAGATGTAAACATTGTTTCATCAGAACCGGGCATGGTATATCTAGCAGTCGTCTGCATGAAAGAAGATGTGCAGGCAGCGGAAGATGCGCTTAGAAGCGCCGGGTTTGCAAGACCTTCCCAGATGTGGGGAGACGTTCCGAAGTTTCAAAAAGAAGAGCTGGAAAGTGAGATCGCAGACTGCAGAGCGCGGATTGAACAGATCGAGAATGAGGTGAAAGACCTTTCGGATCAGAGAGAAAAATTAAAAATATTAGCGGATTACTACAGAGTACGCGCGGACAAATACGCAGTGCTCGGTCAGATCCCGCAGTCGGAGAGAACGTTTGTCATAAGCGGATACATTCCTCAGTGTGAGGCGGCGCATCTTTCCGGTTATCTGACAGAAAAATATGACTGTATGGTAGATGTTGAGGAACTGCAGGAAAACGAAGAAGCTCCGGTTATTTTAAAGAACAATCCGTTTTCGGCAAGTGTGGAGGGCGTTGTAGAGTCTTACGGACTTCCTCACAAAGGGGAGCTTGATCCAACGACGATCATGTCGTTTTTCTATGTATTCTTTTTCGGAATGATGCTTTCGGATGCGGCGTATGGAGCGATTGTGGCAATCGTCTGCGCTGTGCTTGTGAAGAAATTCCCGAGAATGTCTCAGGGAATGAAAAAATCGATGAAATTATTCTTCTATTGTGGATTATCCACTCTTGTGTGGGGAATTTTATTCGGAGGATATTTCGGAAATATCGTAGATGTTGTTTCGGAGAAGTTTTTCGGAACGACGATCACCGTTCCGGCGCTTTGGTTTGTGCCGTTGAACGACCCGATGAAACTGCTTGTGTTCTCACTGTTATTCGGTGTCATCCACCTGTTTGTGGGACTGGGGATCAAAGGATATCTCTGTCTGAAAGACGGAAAAGTGATGGACTTCTTCTGTGACGTTGTTCTTTGGTTTATGCTTTTGATCGGTCTTATATTGATGCTTTTGCCGAGCGATATTTTTGCATCTATCGCACAGATGAATATTGTATTTCCGGCATGGCTCAATACAGGAGCGAAGGCATTGGCGATAGCAGGAGCGGTGGGAATCGTGCTTATGTCGGGAAGAGAGAAGAAAAACCCGGCGCTTCGTCTGGCGCTTGGCGCATATGATCTTTACAATGTGAGCGGCTGGCTCAGCGACGTGTTGTCTTACTCTCGTCTGCTGGCGCTCGGACTTGCAACCGGAGTAATCGCATCGGTTATTAACCAGATGGGAAGCATGCTTCCGAATAATGTGATCGGCGTGATCGCATTTGTCGTAATTTTTATCGCAGGTCATACGCTCAATCTGGCGATCAATCTTTTGGGTGCGTATGTACACACAAACCGTTTGCAGTTTGTGGAGTTTTTCGGGAAATTTTACGAAGGCGGCGGAGAGCCGTTTAATCCTTTTAAAGAAAATACAAAATATGCAGATGTTAAGGAGGAAACTTTATCATGAATATTGCGGAAAATTTAGGAATTGTTTATGCACTGCTCGGAGCGGCAGTTGCGGTATTGTTTGCCGGAGCAGGATCGGCGATCGGAGTAGGTATTGCAGGACAGGCAGCGGCAGGCGTTGTGACAGAAGATCCGAGTAAGTTTGCAAAAGTGCTTATTATCCAGCTCCTTCCGGGTACACAGGGTCTGTATGGACTGCTTGTAGGATTTATCACACTTTCAAAGATCGGTATTCTCGGAGGCGGAGCATTGGATGTTTCCGTATCTTCAGGTCTTTTGATATTGGCAGCGTGTCTTCCGATCGGTATCGTAGGACTTCTTTCAGGAATTGCACAGGGAAAAACGGCGGCATCGTCTATCGGAATCGTCGCAAAGAAACCGGAGCAGTTCGGTAAAGCTATGTTGTTCCCGGCTATGGTTGAGACATACGCTATTCTGGCGCTGCTGATCTCATTCCTTGCCGTAAACGGAATTCAGATTTAAGGAAAAGACGTCTGGTTTGGAATTGATGAAAAGGAGACAGCGATAAATGAGCGGATTAGATAAAATGAAATCCCGGATTTTCGAGGAGGCAGAGCAGTCTGCGGCAGAACTTCTCGATCAGGCAAAAAAAGATGCGGAAAAGATCGTGAAAGATGCGGTTGAAAAAGCCGGGGCGGATGCAGAACATATCCGTGTAAAAGCTGCGGCTGACGCGAAAGAATATGCAAAACGGGCGGAATCGTCGGCTGATATGAACAGAAAACAGGCTCTTTTGGCGGCAAAACAGGATGTGATCCGCAGTGTGCTTGAGGATGCGTACAGTCAGGTGATGAACATGGATGACGCGGCATATTTTGAAATGCTTGGAAAAATGCTTGATAAATATATGCTTGCCCAGGATGGAGCAATTTGCTTCTCTAAAAGAGATCTCGACAGGATGCCGAAGTCATTTGCAGAGAAAATCGATGCATCGGCAAAGGCAAAAGGCGGAAAACTTGTGATTTCCGAAGAGGCGAGAAAGATTGACGGAGGATTTATCCTTGTATATGGCGGCATCGAAGAAAATTGTACGATAAAAGCAGTTTTTGATGCGAAAAGAGAAGAACTGGCAGATGTAGTGAAGAGACAGCTCTTTTCGTAAACAGTGATCTGCAATGAGCATAACAATCCGCATTTTTAATGCGGCGGATTGTTACAGCATAAGGAGGTTTAGAATTGGGGAATACAAAATATACTTACGCAGTCGCACGTATACGTGCGCTGGAAGTCGCCCTGTTCTCTGATGCAGTCATCGAGCAGCTTTTGTCCTGTAAAACGGCGGCGGAAGCGCTGCAGTTTGTTGTCGAGAAAGGCTGGGGTGATATGGCGGATCAGGATGATCCTGATGTCGTCCTGCGGCGTGAAGAAGAGAAAACATGGGAAGTGATCAAAGAGGTCGCTCCTGATGCGAGCGTATTTAATGTTCTCTCTTATCCGAAGTTGTATCATAATCTGAAAGCTGCGATCAAAGAGGTTTGTACGGAAGCGCGTAATCCGAATATTTTTTATGATGACTGCCCGATACCGGGAGAAGAGATGCTTCGGATCGTGGAGAACAGAGAGTTTTCGCGTTTGCCGTCTCATATGGGAAATGTTGCGCAGGAAGCTCTTGAAACGCTTCTTCATACAAGAGACGGTCAGTTGTGCGATATTATGATTGATAAGGCGGCGCTTGAAGCTATTCGCAAAGCGGGAAAAGAATCCGGTGAACCGATCATTGAAAATTATGCAGATACAATGGTTGCTATTGCGGATATCAAGATTGCCGTGCGTTCCCGGAAAACGGGAAAAAGCGCTGATTTCATGCGAAGCGCTATGGCGGAGTGTGATGGGGTGAATGTTGAACAGCTCATCCGCGCGGCTCTTGCCGGAGAAGATGAGATCGCACAGTATCTGGAGGGAACAGCGTATGCAAAAGGCGCACAGGCGCTTCGAGAGTCAGCCTCCGCGTTTGAACGGTGGTGCGACAACCGTATGATCGAGATGTTGAAGCCGCAGAAGTACGAGGCGTTTTCGGTAGGACCTCTGCTTGGATATTTGATCGCAAGAGAGACGGAGATCAAGACCGTACGGATTATACTGACAGGAAAACAGAACGGTTTTTCGGACGAGGCGATCAGGGAAAGGATAAGGGAGATGTATGTATAAGATAGCAGTCATCGGCGATTACGACAGCATTTACGGATTCGCCACATTAGGTCTTAGCATCTGCCCTGTAAAGACCCGGGAAGATGCCAGAAAAAAATTAAAACAGCTTGCAGACGGTCAGTACGGGATTATATATATTACCGAAGCCGTGGCTGCACAGATCGAAGAAGAGATAGAGCAGTACCGTGAAAATACGCTTCCGGCAATTATTCAGATACCGGGCGTGTCAGGCAATACGGGAGCGGGAGTAAACGGTGTAAAGAAGACCGTGGAACAGGCGGTCGGTTCGGATATTCTGTTTGGAGGAGTAAGCTAATGAGCACAGGAGTGATTAAGAAAGTCGCAGGACCACTTGTTATTGCAGAGGGAATGCGCGATGCAAATATGTTTGACGTAGTCCGCGTGTCGAATCAGCGTCTGATCGGAGAGATTATCGAGATGCACGGAGATGAAGCTTCGATTCAGGTATATGAAGAGACTTCGGGACTTGGACCGGGAGAGCCGGTAGAGTCAATGGAAGTGCCGATGTCCGTAGAACTCGGACCGGGACTGATTACAAGTATATATGACGGAATACAAAGACCGTTGGACGATATTATGAAAGTATCGGGAAACAGCTTAAAGCGCGGCGTGGAAGTTCCGTCTTTGAAACGAAACCTGAAATGGGAATTTGTTCCGACTGCAAAAGTCGGAGATGAAGTCGAGACGGGAGACGTGATCGGAACAGTGCAGGAGACGGTTCTCGTGCAGCAGAAGATCATGGTTCCTTATGGAGTAAAGGGAACAATTAAAGAAATCAAGGCAGGAGAGTTTACAGTAGAAGAAGTTGTGGCTGTCGTTGAGACGGAAAACGGAGACAGAGAACTGACATTGATGCAGAAATGGCCGGTTCGCCGTGGACGTCCGTATAAAAAGAAACTTCCGCCAAAGATGCCGCTTGTAACAGGACAGCGAGTGATCGATACGTTTTTCCCGATTGCAAAAGGCGGTGTGGCAGCAGTGCCGGGACCGTTCGGAAGCGGTAAGACAGTGATCCAGCATCAGCTTGCAAAATGGGCGGAAGCAGATATCGTTGTGTATATCGGATGCGGAGAGCGTGGAAATGAGATGACAGACGTTTTGAACGAGTTTCCGGAATTGAAAGACCCGAAGACAGGTCAGGCGCTGATGCAAAGAACAGTTCTGATCGCCAATACGTCTGATATGCCGGTTGCTGCCCGTGAAGCGTCGATTTATACGGGAATTACGATCGCGGAGTATTTCCGTGACATGGGTTATTCTGTAGCGCTGATGGCAGATTCTACATCTCGTTGGGCAGAGGCGCTTCGAGAGATGTCGGGACGTCTTGAAGAGATGCCGGGCGAGGAAGGATATCCGGCTTATCTGGGAAGCCGTCTGGCACAGTTTTATGAGCGTGCAGGACATGTGATCTCTCTCGGAAAAGACGGAAGGGAAGGAGCGCTTTCCGTAATCGGCGCAGTATCGCCTCCGGGTGGCGATACGTCCGAGCCGGTATCGCAGGCAACGCTTCGTATCGTAAAAGTATTCTGGGGTCTTGACTCAGCTCTTGCGTATAAGAGACACTTCCCGGCGATCAACTGGCTGAACAGTTATTCTCTGTATCTTGACGATATGGAAAAATGGTTTAACGGAAATGTGGCGGAAGACTGGATGGAAGGACGTCAGAAAATGATGACACTTCTCCAGGAAGAGGCAGAGCTGGAAGAAATTGTAAAAATGGTCGGAATGGATGCACTTTCTCCGACAGACCGCCTGAAAATGGAAGCAGCCAGATCGATTCGAGAGGACTTCCTTCATCAGAACTCATTCCATGAAGTAGATACGTATACCTCTCTGAAGAAACAGCACATGATGATGAGATTAGTAAATGCATTTTATGAAAGATCTGTTGCCGCGCTTGGCGAAGGAGCGTCTCTCCGGAAACTGATCTCTATGCCGGTTCGTGAGCAGATCGGACGTTTTAAATATGTGAAAGAAGATGCATTAGATGCGGAATTTGTGAAAGTAGACGAGGAATTAAGCGCTCAGATTGCAAATGCATTTGTAAAGGAGGACCGCTAAATGCCGAAAGAGTATAGAACCATACAGGAAGTAGCCGGACCGCTGATGCTTGTGCGCGGCGTAGAAGGCGTGACTTATGATGAGCTCGGAGAAATCGAGCTTGCAAGCGGAGAAACAAGAAGATGTAAAGTGTTGGAAGTCAACGGAAGCGACGTGCTCGTCCAGTTGTTCGAGAGCGCGACGGGAATCAACCTTTCCAACAGTAAAGTCCGTTTTCTTGGAAGAAGCATGGAGCTTGGCGTGTCGGAAGATATGCTTGGAAGAGTATTTGACGGTCTCGGAAGACCGATTGACGATGGCCCGGAAATTTTGCCGGATGCCCGTATGGATATTAACGGACTGCCGATGAATCCGGCGGCCAGATGCTATCCGGAAGAGTTTATCCAGACAGGAGTTTCCGCTATTGACGGACTGAATACACTTGTCCGCGGTCAGAAACTGCCGATCTTCTCGGCGTCAGGGCTGCCTCACGCGCAGCTTGCGGCTCAGATCGCAAGACAGGCTAAGGTGCTTGGAACAGATGAAAACTTTGCCGTAGTGTTTGCCGCTATGGGTATTACGTTTGAAGAGTCGAACTTCTTCGTGGAAAGTTTCCGCGAGACAGGAGCGCTTGACAGAACAGTTTTGTTTATTAACCTTGCAAATGATCCGGCGATCGAACGTATCGCAACTCCGAAGATGGCGCTTACAGCAGCAGAGTATCTTGCCTTTGAAAAAGAGATGCATGTACTCGTTATTCTGACAGACATTACAAATTATGCGGATGCTCTCCGTGAAGTGTCGGCTGCTCGTAAGGAAGTTCCGGGACGCCGCGGATATCCGGGATATATGTATACAGATTTGGCTTCTATTTATGAAAGAGCAGGAAGACAAAACGGTAAGAACGGAAGTATTACGATGATCCCGATTCTGACGATGCCGGAAGATGATAAAACACACCCGATTCCTGACTTGACAGGGTATATTACGGAAGGTCAGATCATCTTGAGCCGTGATCTTTACAGAAAAGGAGTCACGCCTCCGATCGATGTTCTTCCGTCCCTTTCCCGTCTGAAAGACAAAGGAATCGGAGAAGGCAAAACAAGAGCCGATCACTCGAATACGATGAACCAGCTTTTCTCAGCTTATGCACGAGGAAAAGATGCAAAAGAGCTGATGGTCATTCTGGGTGAAGCAGCGTTGACAGAGATCGACTTGATGTACGCCAAATTTGCGGACGCTTTTGAAGCGGAATATGTATCGCAGGGATATAACGCAGACAGAAGTATTGAAGAAACTCTTGATATCGGATGGAAATTGCTTAGAATGCTGCCGAGAACCGAATTGAAACGTATTGATGATAAATATTTAGATCAGTATTACGCAGAGTAAGAGAATGTATCATAGTTGCCGCAAGGCAATCTGCGATACTTACAAATCAGCCGCAGAGATACAGCGCGCAAAAGAAAGTGGAGAAATATCTTCAAAAAACTGAGAGGAAGCATGCTGCGATCATCTGCGGCAGCAGGAAAAGGAGGTAGAATTTTGGCGGCAAAACAAGTGAATCCGACCAGAATGGAGCTGACGCGGCTTAAAAAGAAGCGGATCACGGCGATTCGTGGTCATAAGCTTTTGAAAGATAAACGTGACGAGCTGATGCGTCAGTACCTTGATCTCGTGCGGGAAAACATGGAAGTTCGTAAAAAAGTAGAAGCGGGAATCCGCTCTGCAAATAAAAACTTCGTAATCGCAAAAGCAGGCATGTCAGAGGCGGCTCTGAATACGGCGCTTATGGCTCCGAAGCAGGAAGTGAATCTGGAAGCCGGAGAAAAAAACGTCATGAGCGTGGATATTCCGACATTTCAGTATAAAACAAGAACGGCGGATGAAAATGATATTTATTCTTATGGTTTTGCTTTTACGTCAGGAGACTTGGACGGAGCAGTAAAATCGCTTGCAGATGTTCTTCCGGATATGATCCGTCTTGCTGAATGTGAGAAAGCCTGCCAGCTTATGGCGGCGGAGATCGAGAAGACGAGACGCCGTGTCAATGCACTTGAGCATGTGATCATTCCGGAGACGGAACAAAGTATAAAATATATTACGATGAAGCTGGATGAGAATGAACGAAGCACGCAGATTCGCCTGATGAAGGTGAAGGATATGATGCTGGAGGATGCTCACAAGTACAGTGAACGTCCGGTTCGAGAAGCATAGAGCTCATTTGAGAGCTGCTGTGGGACATTAAATGTCTCACAGCAGTTTTTTCTTAGCGAAGCGAGGATGCCGCTGGCACAGACAGAGAACACAGTTAGGATGTATGAGCTAGTCTGCCCTGACCTTTGCATAATAGAAGAAAACTGCGTCTGAATAGAGTGATTGGGAAAATTTGTTATATAATTAATAAGATTTTTAGAATTCATGGTATATATTACTGAAAATCTATTATGAAAAAAGGTAAAAACAGAGAAAATGCAAAAAAAAAATATATAATAATTGACTTTTTTATGGAAGAAAGCTACAATAGCATTAAAGAATCGTGCACGATTTATATAACTATTATGAAGTAGCAAAAAGTACGTACTGGTGAATCCACTAAAATTGTATGGGGGCTTCCTCCGATGAGAGAAATGCGGTATCCGTTGTGAGGAAGAAATTGTTTCGTAATTCTATTAAAGGAGGGCGACCGCAATGGTAATTGAAAGCTTTGAGCAGTTGAGAGATAAGGTTCAGGCGGCTGGCAGGTGCAAAGTTGTAGTTATAGCTGCGCACGATGCACACACGCTGGAAGCAGTCTTGAAGACGCGAGAAGAGGGGATACTGGATTATATTCTGGTGGGAAAAGAAAAAGAAATTCTAGAGATCGGAAAATCTCTGGGACATGAGATTGACCCGGCAGATGTGATTGACAGTCAAACTGACGAAGATGCAGTGGAGAAGGGCATTCAATTGGTCCGTGAAGGAAAGGCGGATTTCATTCAGAAAGGGCTCCTACAGACGTCCACTTTGTTAAAAGGTGTTGTAGATAAGGAAAAAGGTATCCGGACAGGGAAGGCGATGTCTCATGTGGCCTTACTGGATGTTCCGACTTATCATAAGATATTGGGAGTGACTGACGGCGGGATGATGATGTATCCTGATCTGGCGAAGAAGAAAGACATTGCCATCAATGCGGTGGAAATGTTCCGTGGCTTTGGGTATGAACGACCAAAGATGGCTGCCCTCTGTGCGGTAGAGGTATTGAACCCGAAGATGCAGGCTACCGTAGATGCGGCAGAACTTCAAAAGATGGCTGAGGCAGGTGAGATTCCGAACTGTGATTTTGCGGGACCTATCTCTATGGACTTGGCGATGAGCAAAGAATCTGCTCAGATCAAAGGTTTTGACAGCCCAGTCACCGGTGAAGCGGATATCCTCTTAGTTCCCAGCATTGATGTGGGAAATATTATGGTGAAGTCTCTGCTGATGCTTGGCAAGGCACGGATGGCAGGATGTGTTGTGGGAGCGAAGTGTCCAATCGCGCTGAATTCCAGAAGCGCGACGTTTGAAGAAAAATATTATTCACTTTTGGCATGTGCTTGTATGGTAAACAAATAGAAGAAGCGAATGAAGGAGGTAAAGCGGGAAATGAAAAAATTAATGACCGGCGATGAGGCTATCGCCAGAGGTGCTTATGAAGCAGGTGTACGTCACGCATCAGCTTATCCAGGCACACCGAGTACAGAAATTCTGGAAAATATTTCCACTTACAAGGAGATCTATGCAGAGTGGGCACCGAATGAGAAGGTTGCCATGGAGTCTGCGATCGGAGCGGCAATCGGCGGCGCTAGAAGTATCGTATCTATGAAGCATGTAGGTATGAACGTAGCGGCGGACCCATTGTTTACCTGGGCTTATATGGGAGTAAATGCAGGTAATGTAATTATTACAGCTGATGAGCCGGGTATGTATTCTTCTCAGAATGAGCAGGATAACCGTAACTATGCAAAGGCCGCAAAATTGGCGATGTTAGAGCCATCTGACAGCCAGGAATGTATTGACATGGTGAAAGCGGCTTATGAATTGGGTGAAAAATATGATACCCCATTTGTGATTCGTATGACGACTCGTGTCTGCCATTCTAAATCTGTAGTAGAACTGCATGACCGTGTGGAGATTCCGCTGAAAGATTGGGAGAAAAATCCACAGAAATATGTCTGCTTGCCAGCGCACGCCAGACCAATGCGTGTAAAATTGGAAGAGAGATTAGAAAAGTTGGCAGAGTACAGTGAGACTTCTCCATTTAACAGAGTAGAGATGGGAGATACTTCTGTGGGTGTCATCGCATCTGGTATCTGCTATTATTATGCGAAAGAAGTATGGGGAGATAAGGCATCTTACTTGAAGTTGGGCTTTACAAACCCGATGCCTGCAAATCTGATCAAGGATTTTTGTAGCAAAGTAGATAAGGTATATATTTTGGAGGAGAATGATCCTTATATTGAAGAGTTTGTAAAACTGCAGGGCTGCGAATGTGTAGGAAAAGAGATTTTCCCGAAATGGGGAGAGATGACTCCGGATGTGATTCGCGCGGCAGTGGGCGGAGAGAAGCCAAAGACGATCGAATTCGATCACAGCAAATTGATTAACCGTGCGCCTACATTCTGTGCAGGATGTCCTCACCGTGGAATGTTCTACCGTCTTGGAAAGAGAAAAGATATTATGATCAGTGGTGATATTGGTTGTTATACGTTGGCAGCAGGAGCTCCGTATAAAGCAATGGATTCCACTGTCTGTATGGGAGCCAGCATCAGCTTAGGACATGGCGCTCAGAAAGCGTTCAATATGGGTGACACCGGACGTCGTGTGGTAACTGTATTGGGTGATTCTACCTTCTTCCACACTGGCGTGAACTCCCTGATTAACACTGTTTACAATAACAGCAACACCATCAATATTATCCTGGATAACCGTATTACCGGAATGACAGGACATCAGCAGAACCCAGGTACTGGCTTTAACGCGAAGGGAGAGCCGGCTAGTATGATTATCCTGGAGGACCTGGTGAAAGCGATTGGTATCAAGCATATCTTCGTTATTAATCCAAACAATTTGAAAGAGGTTGATGAAACTCTGGATAAGTGTCTGGCAATCAAAGATGAGCCTTCCGTAATCATTACCAGATGGCCATGTGTACTGAAGAAATTCTCACAGGCGGATTTGGATGAATTCGACAATCTGTTTAAAACCAAGAATAAGATTGATCCGGAGAAGTGTATCGGATGTAAAGCTTGTCTGAAAACTGGGTGCCCGGCTCTGAATTACGACAGAGTAAACAAGAAGGTACATATTAACCGTGCACAGTGTGTGGGCTGTGATGTATGTATGCAAGTCTGTAGGAAAGACGCCATTTCGAAGGAGGATTAAGGACGATGACAAAGAGTATCTTATTAGTTGGTGTAGGTGGCCAGGGAACCATCCTCGCCAGTAAAATACTGACCCTGGGCTTAATGGAAGCCGGATTTGATGTGAAAATGAGTGAGATTCATGGAATGTCTCAGCGTGGTGGAAGCGTATCCTCACAGGTGCGTTACGGCGATGTGGTTTATTCTCCGGTAATTGAGAAAGGCAGTGCCGATATCATTGTTTCTTTTGAGAAAATGGAAGCGTTGAGAGCTTTGGATTATCTGAAAGAAGGCGGTGTATTGGTTGTAAATGATGAAGAGATTGACTCTATGTCTGTGATTACCGGACAGGAAGAGTATCCAGATGATGTGCTGGATATCATTAAATCTCATTCAAAAGCGACAGTACTGAATGCAACGGAGCTGGCGAGAGGTCTGGGAAATGAGAAGGCTGCCAATATTATTCTGTTGGGAACTATCATAAAATCCATGGGACTTGAGCATATTGACTGGGAGAGCATTCTGCGCGCCAACATTAAACCACAGTTTGTTGACTTGAACTTGAAGGCTATTAAGGTGGGAATGGAAGCTATGTGACCGTTCGAAAGCTTAGAAGTGAATATACTAGATTCGAACGGAGAAAGGGACACCTTGTCCGTAAGGACAGGGTGATTCCTCTTTATAGGAGATGAGGACATCTATGGAGAGGAGAACAGTATCAAGTAAATATGTTTTGAATGAAGAAGGGTGTGTATAATATGATTTCCGAAAGAATGAAACCTTATGTAAATAATAATTCTGCGATTCGTGCTATGTTTGAAGAAGGAAACAGGCTGAAAGCGCTTTATGGAGAAGACAAAGTTTTTGATTTCAGTATTGGGAATCCAAACGTTCCGGCACCAGATTGTGTTCAGGAGACAATCATTGATCTGGTAAAAAATATGGACCCGGTTGTTCTGCACGGATACATGAATAATGCTGGTTTTGAGGATGTGAGACAGTCGATTGCGGAATCCTTGAATAGACGATTTGGCACGAATTTTGCAGCTAAGAACTTGATTATGACGGTAGGTGCTGCTAGTGGTTTGAACATTACTTTTAAGGCTTTGTTAAACCCAGGTGATGAGGTAATCGTATTCGCTCCTTACTTCCTGGAATATGGTGCATATGTAAAGAATTATGATGGAGTATTGGTTGAGGTATCACCGGATACTTCCACATTCCAGCCGAATTTGGAAGAGTTCAAGAGTAAGATCAATGAGAAGACCAAGGCAGTTATCGTAAATAACCCGCACAATCCTACAGGAGTGGTCTATTCAGAGGATACCATCAAAAAACTGGCTGCGATTCTGGAAGAGAAAGAGAAAGAAGTGGGGCATCCAATCTACCTGATTTCAGATGAGCCATACAGAGAGCTGGCTTATGATGGAGTTGAGGTTCCGTACCTGACGAAGTATTACAAAGATACGATCGTTGGATATTCCTACAGCAAATCTCTGTCACTTCCCGGAGAGCGTATCGGCTATGTGGTAATCCCGGATGAACTGGATGGCAGTGATGAGGTGATTCAGGCGGCTACGATCGCTAACCGAATTTTAGGTTCCGTAAACGCTCCTTCTTTGATTCAGAAAGTAGTTGGAAGATGTGTGGATGCGGCAGTTAATGTGGAGTACTATGACCGGAACCGCAAGACACTCTACGAAGGTCTTACAAAACTGGGCTTTGAATGTGTAAAACCTCAGGGAGCATTTTATCTGTTTGTGAAATCTCCAACAAAGGATGAAAAAGAATTTGTGGAGGCTGCTAAAAAGTATAATATTCTGATGGTGGCAGGAAGTTCCTTTGCCTGCCCAGGATACGTTCGATTAAGTTACTGCGTTTCTTATGAAAGTATTCAAAACAGCTTGCCGGAGTTTGCTAAGCTGGCAAAAGAGCTGTTCTAGACATCAGGCCTACGGAGGTGGACAATGGCATATAAGCTGTTAATCATTAATCCTGGTTCGACCAGCACAAAACTGGCGATCTATGAGGATGAGAAGAAAATTGTTCAGGAAAATATAGAACATGATACTACAGAACTGGCAAAATACGATCAAATTCCTGATCAGATTCCATTTCGAATGGAGATTATACGGCAATTTTTAGAGAAAAACGGAGTGAAACAGGAAGAACTGTCTGCGATTGTAGGGCGAGGAGGATTAGTTCCTGGGCTACATGCGGGGGGTTATACTGTGAATGATGAACTGTTTTTTGCTTTGGAAAGCGATATCAGTTCTCCCCATGCCTCGAATTTAGGGGGGATGCTGGCGAAATTATGTGCGGAATCTGTGGGAATTCCGGCCTATATCTATGACGCAGTGACAGGAGGAGAG
>ENA-OPBS01000705-OPBS01000705.1-human-gut-metagenome-genome-assembly--contig:-NODE-705-length-27649-cov-3.350946_pt1 | contig 27649 bp, 22 predicted proteins | sample MGYA00241074_ERZ501463 | MGnify/ENA primary metagenome ERZ501463 (study PRJEB25962, sample SAMEA2042578) | human gut metagenome | biome: human gut; feature: human-associated habitat; material: faeces...
GGCAGCCGATACTCCGGATAACCGGGTGGCGTGGTGCGATACAGGTTATTACCTGCCTGAAAGGCTTTCGTTTACCTTCGACCCGCTCTTCCATGCCGGCGCCTACTACGTGCAGGAAGCGTCGTCCATGTTTCTCGAACAAGTGATCCGCAGCCACGTGAAAACGCCTGTCCGATGCCTCGACCTCTGCGCCGCTCCGGGAGGCAAATCGACTCACCTGGCGGCTTGTCTGCCGGAAGGGAGCCTGCTGGTCAGCAATGAGGTGATCCGTAGCCGGAGTCATATCCTGGCGGAAAATATCGCCAAGTGGGGAAATCCGAATTGCGTCGTGACGAACAACGATCCGAAAGAGATCGGCCGCCTTACGCATTTCTTTGACGTGATCGTCGCCGACGTGCCCTGTTCCGGCGAAGGTATGTTTCGCAAAGATACCGACAGTACAGGCGAATGGAGCATCGCGAACGTCGCGCTCTGTGCCGGACGCGGGCGCCGCATCATCCACGACATCTGGAACGCGCTGAAACCCGGCGGTCTGCTGATCTATAGCACCTGTACCTACAACACGGAGGAGGATGAAGAGAACGTCCATCATATAACGGAAGAACTGGGAGCCGAAGCACTGCCCATCCCCGCCGTAAAGGACGAATGGCAGATCACCGGCCCGTTGAAATATAACCATCCGGTCTATCGTTTTTTCCCGCACAAGACCAAGGGCGAAGGTTTCTTCCTCGCCGCCCTGCGCAAAGCGGATGGCGAAGCGGAAGAGATTCGATTCAAAAACAAGAATAAAAAAGAAAAGGGGAAAACGGCTCCTGCCATCCCGAAAGCTGTCAAATCCTTTCTGTCGGACACGTCTTCTTTTTCACCCGAATGGAGCGGTAGTATCCTCAGGATGCTCCCCGAATCCGTCCGGGGGGCCTATCCCCTGCTTCGTGAGCACCTGCGCATTCTTTCGGCCGGCATCTGTATCGGCGAGGCGAAAGGAAAAGATTTCATCCCTGCCGAGGAGCTCGCACTCAGCACGGCTCTGCGTCCGGATGCTTTTCCCGTGGCTGATTTAGATTGGGACGATGCGATCCGGTATCTGAAAAAAGAAGCCCTGCTCCTACCCGCCGGTACAGAGAAAGGCTACGTATTGGTCCGTCACAAAAAGTTTCCGCTCGGCTTCGCCAAACATCTCGGCAACCGCGCCAACAACCTCTACCCGCAGGAATGGCGCATCCGCACGGGGTATATACCGGAACAGGTGAAGACGTTCGAATAATGTTGCACAACATAATAAAAAAGATTGTCATTCAAGAGGTTCATCCCAATAATAAACAGTAATTTTATACCGAACAAAATATAAACAGTATGGCAACAAAAAGCCACAAATGCACAGACAAATTCATGACACCAGGTAACACAATGGAGGTCGTTCAGGCGAGACGGTACTTTTTTTAGTTTTCCAAATAAGAGTTCTCTTTTATTCACATAAATTCTAAATCTTATGAAAACAACTATTTTACAATCATTATTCAAAATTGCCTTGCTACTATTCGGCATGGTGGTCGGGGTCGGATGCGACGATTCGGACAATCCGGATAATAGAATACAAGAGGGGATAGAAATTTCCGGCATACTAACAAAAACCGTAGAAAACGGTACAGAGATCAAGTACCCAACGGAGATAACCCCCTTCTTGACCTTAAGAAAAGATCTCACATTCGAAGGAGATGCCGTGTGCAACAGCATCAAAGGAGACTACAAATACAGTGCAGACAATGGGCAATTCAAAATCGAAGGTTTGATAGCGACTGAACTTGGATGTACATCCCCGCATCATGAAGCCGAAACAATGTATCTCGATTATTTCAGGAAAATCTCTTCCTTCAAGCAAGACAGGGAAAATGTCAGGTTCTATTTCGGGGAAAATAGCTATTTGGAGTATAAATCAATATCTGAAAAAAAATGAAAACAACAAGAACTTTTATCATCGTTTTAACCTTTGCCTGCGTTTCACTATTGGTAAATGCACAACTCAGTACAAATGAATTACCATTCTCATTCAGAGTGGAAAATCAACATTTATTCATACAAAAGAACGCACAAATAAACTCCTATAAAGCACTACTTCCCAAAACGGTTGAAGAATTGAATACGGAAGATCAAGAAAACGAAGGAGACAATGAAAATGTACCACCTCGTTTTGGCTATCCTATACCTGTCAATGGGATATGACCAATGCTGGCAACTGGACTGTACTAACAAATGGAGACAAACTCTGGACAATGGAAATATCATCACCGAATGCTCTTTCCATAAACTTATTGTATGACAAATTCTGGTTGCCAGAAGGAACTAGTCTGTTTTTATACAGTAAAGACAAAAAACAATATATGGGTGGCTTTACTTCTATTAATAATAAAGGAGACTCCATTAATCTAAAAGGTTTTGCAACTGGTATTATTCAAGGAAGTAATGTCATTTTAGAATATTATCAACCTGCACATATCTCGCAAACCGCTATAATATCAATATGCAATGTTGTACATGGATATAAACCAATCGTTGCACCTGCAATCCTAACTCGTTCATTCGGAGGATCTGGCAATTGCCAAGTAAACATTAACTGTCCAGAAGGTGAAGATTGGCAAAAAGAAAAAAGAGCTATAGCTTTAATAGTAGTAAATGGATTCCGATATGCAACAGGAGCACTTCTTAACACAACGGCTAACGATAAGCGGCCAATCTTTTTAACAGCAGATCATTGTCTCGGAGGATGGGGCAATTATAATATAAAATATGATGCTGTAACAAATCCAAACTTAAATCATTACATGTTCTATTGGAATTATGAAAGTCCCTCATGTTCTCGTGGAGGAAGCGAACCCCAAATCCTATCGACTTCCGGAGCAACCATATTGGCAAATAATGAATATTCCGATTTTGCACTATTATCCTTAAATGAAGATCCAAAGAATCTTTCCGGTTATGACCCTTATTATTTAGGTTGGGATAGAATAACGTCTTTAAGTTCCACCGGAGTTGTCGGTATCCACCACCCAAGTGGTGATGTTAAGAAAATAGCGACATCGTTTAACCTGCCGGCAAATACTACTCCATATTGGCGTGTTAATTGGAGTCAAACAACAAACGGTTTTTCCGTAACAGAAGGAGGTTCTTCCGGATCACCTCTATTGACAAGAAATACACATCGAGTCATCGGCCAATTATTTGGTGGTTCAGATATCAACTGCAATAATCCTGCAGCAGACTATGCTATCTACGGCCAATTTCATCTTTCTTGGGATTACGGAACCAATCCTCAACGTCGTCTGAAAGACTGGCTTGATCCTAATAACACGGGAGCCCAATTCGTAGATGGCATCCCTGTTCCAGAACCGGAGCCAGACCCAGATCCTTATGTTATCCATATAAATGGCAGTTTTTATCAACTGAATTGCCCGTTATTAGAAAATCAAAAAGTAACTGTCGACCACTGGGGCGGTGCTTACGACGTTTGTAAAAACCAAGAAGTTGTTTTGGAATTTACTTCCAACAAAAAGAATCTGACATGCAGTTTATGGGACGGAACAGGCCCATTCTATCTGCAATACTTTCCACGAGGAGATTACTACACACTTTCTTGTACACCACAAAGCGATATATTCGAACTTTCCTTCACAGACGGGAATATAACTGAATATATAGCTTTTGAAACACAGGACTATTATACGATCTCTTATAGCAACTCATCTCAACTAATACAAATAGACATTAATGAGGATATGGCAAGAATGAAAAACAGCAGTTCATACAAAGTTGCGATTTATAATCAGACAGGCTCATTAATGAAACAGGTCTCTATGGCAAATAAAACAATCTCCATAAATACTACGGAGTTTCCCAATGGAATTTATTTCATACACCTCATGGATAACACAGGTGAAAAGATCGGTTCGAAGAAGATATCAATCAGCCACTAATCTTAATAAAAGGAAGGGGGGAAAACATTATCCATCTTCTCCCCTCCCTTTTCTTTTTCCGTCAATCCATGCAAAACGTATAGAGCGAAGCTTCGCCCCGCCGGAGCAGTTTCGCTTTTTTCGTACCCGGGGCATAAACGAAGGTTTCCGCCACGACAACCCTCTGGTTCTTTTCATCGAGATGGGCATGGCTGACAAACGGGCCGCCCATCATGTCGCCTTCCATCTCCCATAAGCCTCGCACGACTCCACAGTATTCCCCGTTCTTCGAGATTGCCTCGTAAGAGGGGGTAAAACGCTTTTCGGTCGTCATATAAGAACCGGGAAACGCCCCCTGTATATGTTCTCCCAAAACGGAATCGCGCATGGCGACCAGATAATCCAACGTAAACGTGCGTCCGCTGACATAAGGAAAACTATACACGACCATATCGATCCGTCCTCTCGTGCCATGATCAGTCACCCAAAAGAAATCTGCCGTATCTTTGTAAGAACACATCTCTTCCGGAGCATACAGCTGCGCATTGAAACGTGCCCTCACTTTGTCATTCACCCAGACGCTATGCGAACTTTCCAGATAATCGGCCTGCCGTTCCCGTTCTTTCTCTCCCAACCAAGCAACCAATGATGTGCCTTGTTTTTCCAAGTATTCAGCCAAAATCCGGGAAGAAGGAGCGTTGAGCGTAACCACTTCCTGCCCCGTAGCCCACCGGTCTTTTTCCTTATGTACAGACACTTTTGTATAAAGGGATTCATCGATTCGGACATGGATAATGTTGCGGACATAATGCAGCAGACCGTTAAACTGGAAAGGCTCGGCATACGTCACCCGCATGGCCGGCTCATTCTGCGGCAGTCCCGGAATAGGAGCAGTCAGTTGGTCGTACAGTAACCGACCCGCTTCCCCTTTCCACGCATCTTTGTCCATTACCACCAATACTTCATAAGCAAAACCAGTTGCCCTCTTCATAAAGATAGACTGTTTAGCCAGTTTGGATGACCGATTACAAGCGGTCCCCCCTATCAGGACGATCAGAATCAAAGTTAATAGAAATCGCGTTCTCATATCATTCCTCTATTAGATTATCTTAAAAAACTAAATTTACACGAAACAAAGATAGAGAGGAAGAAAAAGAAAGAAAAGAGACGATGCCGGACAAGTGAGACACCGGATAACAAACTAATATACAACCATATAAACCAATCAAAAAGTAACAAATATCCAATTTGGCGGACAATCCGTCCCTTTCCGGTCCTTAATAAAGACGAATAAATTGATCCAAATCGACCTTCTCATCCAGTCGGAGCTTCTTCTTCAACCGGTTTTTCGATTTGGTCAGTGCTTCCGAAGTATTATTGAAAACAGCCAATTGTTCCTTCCGCGAGAAGTTCCATTTGACCAGACAGCAGATTTCCTGTTCATGGCGGGTAATCCCTCGCTTCTCCTTCAAGTCGGACAAGACATGGTGGAAAAGGATATCGGTCAGATGGAACAGCCCATTCCATTCCTCGCGGGTAAGGTTCGTGCGAAGCGGATCCTCTTTCAACTGGACCAGCATCGAAAGGGAATCGGACTGGCATTCGTTTTCAACCGATAAGGAGGAAATTATCCGCTCGCTCTCCCGGAGTTTCTGCTGGTAGAACTCAAGGTCAGACATCCGTTCCTTATAGTGTTCGGATTCGGATGCCGAATGCAACAAGTCTTCTTCCAACTGCTTCACCTGCCTGGCATATTCGTAACGTTCCTTTTGCCAACGGCAGATGGCCGCTTTATTCCGTTTCAGCTTCTCCTTCACCAACCGAAAGCGTTCTTGTCTGCCACCCGTACGAAACCCGACCGCAAATCCGAGCAAGGCTCCTGCGATCAGGGCGACAAAACATAAGGTAAATAATACGAATGTCCAGGGAAAAGGAAGATCCATACCGTCTATATTTTGTTTTTCAGATATTCATAAACAGCCAGTTGTGCCCGGACTTTCACCGGGTTGCCATCCCGTTTGAAATTGTTATGTAGATGTTCGTCGATCAAACAGGCTTTTACATTATCTTGCAACTGGATATTCAGGATATCTATGATATTTCGCTTGATCTCCGCATTCAGAATCGGGAAAGCAGTCTCTATACGCCGATTCAGGTTCCGGCGCATCCAATCGGCAGAAGTCAGGAACAGCTCCTCCTCACCATCATTATAGAAGTACCAGATGCGAGAATGTTCCAGAAACATATCCACTATACGAGTAACCTTGATATTCGCACTGAACGGACGGTTCGGAACCAGGCAACAAATCCCCCGGACAATCAGGTCGATTTCCACCCCGTTCTCGCTTGCGTTATACAATTCATTGATCATATTCTGGTCATGCAGTCCGTTCATCTTCAACACGATGCGTCCTTTACGTCCGGCCTTCACGTGCTCAATCTCCCGATGAATCATCCGGGTCAGTTCCGGCACCATATTGAAGCGGGCGACCAGCAGATGGCGGAATGTCGGTCCGGCCAGCTTCCCTTCCAGCACCGCAAACACTTTGTTTATATCGGTTATCAATTCCGCATTCGAAGTCAGCAACGCCATATCGGAATAGATGCGTGCCGTTTTTTCATTGAAATTGCCGGTACTCAAATAGGCAAAATCCCGCCGTTTGCAGCCGTCTTCCGTATCTTTCCGCAGAATAACCGCCACTTTTGCATGTACTTTCAGACCGGGGATACTATAGATGATGCGAATACCCGCCTGCTCCATCCGTTCGGCCGTACTCATATTGTTCTCTTCGTCGAAACGGGCTTTCAACTCCACAAAGACCGTCACCTTCTTCCCGTTCTGAGCAGCGCTGATCAACGTGTTGATAACAGCCGAATTCTCTGCCACCCGGTATTGCGTGATTTTGATCTCATCTACTTTCGGATCAAAAGCCGCCTCCATCAGGAAGCGGATCAGGTAGTCGAAAGACTGATAGGGGAAATGCAACAGGATATCCCGTTTTTTCACCGCCCGGAAGACAGAGCCCATCTCGTCCAGAAAAGGCACACGCATGGGAGACGGGACCTGCTGCTCCAGTTCTTTTCCTCTTGGATTCGGCAGTTTGATCAGATCCTGCAAATTGTTATACCGTCCTCCCAATACCAGATCGTCTGTGGTAATACCAAAAGCATTGCATATAAACGCCAAGAAATCATCAGGCATATTGCTGTCATACATAAATCGGCTTAAGGCACCGATCTTGCGCTTTTTCACTTTCTTACGAATGTTTTCCACGATATTCCCGCCTTTCTCGTCATCCAGGTAAATATCGGCATCCCGTGAAATCTTGATGCTATAACAACTCTCCACCACATAACCGGGGAAGATACTGGACAAATTGGCCCGGATAATATCGTCGATAAACATGATATAGTGTTTTCCTTCATGCGTAGGCAATTCGATAAAACGAGGTACTTTCGCATACGGGATTTTCATCAGGGCATAATAATAGTCCGGCACATAATCCGGCTCCGCCATCCGCTTGCTCTTTTTCACCATCCGGATCACCAGATAAAGACGACGGTCGCGTATGAACGTACGGATATCCCCCGCCTGTATCATGACCGGCGAGAGGAAAGGGAACACCTCTTCATTGAAAAAGTTATGCACGAATTCTTCATGAAACGGTTCCGGCCGGCTGTCCTGATACAGGTAAATATCCTGCCGGTTCAATTCCTGCAATACTTTGGAGAATATGCGATAGTATTCGCGCTGCTGTCGGTTCACCTCTTCCGTGATTTCGGCAAGCGTCTCTTCGGCTTCCGCCCCGCTTTCTTCGGTGAAGTTCTTTTTCATGATTACTCCCCGGTGCTCGGCAACCCTTATTTCGTAAAACTCTTCGAGATTGGACGAATAGATCGACAGGAACTTGATACGCTCATAGATAGGGAGCGTTTCATCCTCCGCTTCCAGCAAAACGCGATAGTTGAAGGACAACCAGCTAATATCACGTTTAAAGTATTTATGTGAATTCTCCATCGTATTATTATCTTCGGTCGGTAAATATAAATACTTTTGTGGGATAAAAGAAATTGTTATGCTTAAAATAGGACTTCTTTCAGATACCCACGCTTGGTGGGACGACAAGTACATGGAATATTTCTCGGAATGTGACGAGATCTGGCATGCTGGAGATATCGGTTCGGACACACTGGCGGCACGCCTGGCTGCCTTGAAACCGCTTCGTGCCGTATATGGCAACATCGACGGGCAATCGCTTCGGCTGCAATATCCGCAGGTCGCTCATTTCAAAGTTGAAGAAGTAAACGTGATGATGACACATATAGGAGGCTATCCCGGACGTTATAACCCGCTTATCCGGAAAGAACTGTACGACACCCGCCCTAATCTTTTCATTGCCGGACATTCGCATATCCTGAAAGTCGCTTTCGACAGAAGTTTGAATTGTTTGTATATAAATCCGGGGGCAGCTGGTAAGAGCGGGTTTCATCAGATAAGGACTCTGGTACGTTTCGTTATAGACGGGAAACAGATCAAGGATTTGGAAGTTATTGAATTGGGGAACCGATAAGAAGGTGTCAAAACATCTTTATCACGATCTTTCAGTAAACAGTAATTTGTTCTGACATACCTCCTTATCGATTCTAACAACCAGCACAGCAGAAATTTTCTGCCAGCAGGACCGTGTTTTGCAAATAAGCAAACTCCTGTTCAAAATATTCGCTGAAAACACCCGAACCCAGATTTTCTTCAATCTGTTTGGAAGTCCAGAGCTTTCCGTTCGGTTGTTTGATCTGATCCATGACCTTTTCTGAACGCACACACATCACATACAAGTTCACCAGATGTTTCACCTTTTCGTTCTCAAATGTGTACCGAATCAGGAAGCGGGGCATGACATCTTCTTTTTCACCCAAGCCACCCATTGTTTCACGTACCGTACTTTCTATACTATGACGGAACAAAACATAGCTGTAGAACGGATAGTCGATCGTATCCGGAGATACAAAAGACTTCTTCCCTCTGTTTACCAGATAAAGCATTCCCTGATAAATAACAGCCACACGTACGACAGGATGATAATACTTTTTTGGTAACGAACGACTTACGGATCGAGCTATGCAACCTATCACCTTTCCACCGTCGTTCAGAACAGGTAACCACATTTCTTTCCGAAGGCTACCTTGCATCATCGAAATCCTTATCTGTTCATATAGAATCAAAAATACTCCGATAACGATCCCAAGCTCCCTGTATAAAAAACGCTCCATACGCACGCTCTGCATCGTTTCGGGCAGAATACTGTATACCAAAATAATAAACAGATGCAATGTATAAAGGTTCTGGATCAGCTGGGCGACAAAAAAGAATTCATTTAACGTAGTACGCATCAATGTCCGCTTGTAGGTCGGATGCTGAGACGTCCGGATTCGCCGCAATATTGTTCGCTTGGCAAACCCTAAAAACGCCAATACCACTACCAACAAGACTTCTGTTATCAACGGAGAATAAATAAACAACACCGGCTCAAGCCGAAGGCAAAGAAAAATCGAATAAAGAACTAATGTTGTCGCAGCCGGTAATAACAAAAATTGATAAACTTTATCCTTACTCAGTATCTGAAACAAAAAAATACAAACGAAACAAAAGGTAACGCCGATTATGAAGGATAACAAATATGAAAAATAATTATCCAAAAACATAAACAGCAACAATGGCACTAGGCCTATAGCCTGATTATCCAGGTTCCTCTTCACTTTGTTCATACCCTTTCCCCCTTTTTTCCCTTTATAACATAACAAATTGTACAGAGAAATGTTTTCGCCATCATACGTGTTTTTCAGCGTGATAAGAGGAACGGACCAGCGGAGCGCTTTCCACCTTTTTGAACCCTTTTTGTAAAGCAATTGATTTATAAGACTCAAACTGTTCGGGCGTAACGTATTCTTTTACCGGAATATTTTTCCGGCTTGGCTGCAAGTATTGCCCGATTGTCAAGACGGAGACACCGGCAGCCCGCACGTCATCCATCAATTCGCAAACTTCCTCGACTGTTTCACCTAAGCCTACCATTATACCGGTCTTGGCAACAACGCCTTGTGCAGCTATACGCGCAAGCACGGAAAGGCTCACTTCGTACTTCGCGGCACTACGCACTTCGGGACTGATACGGCGAACGGTTTCCATATTATGGGATATTATTTCGGGAGCGGCTGCCACCACTTTATCCACCAGTTCCAACCGTCCCTGAAAGTCGGGGATTAAGACCTCTACTGTCGTTTCAGGATTAACCGCTTTTATCGTACGGATCGTATCCACCCAATGCTGCGCACCCAAATCAGGCAAATCATCCCGGTCAACAGAAGTAATGACCGCATGTTTCAAATTCATCAGCCGGATACTTTCCGCCACATTCGCAGGCTCCTTCGGGTCCAACGGGAGCGGCTTGCCAGTCAACGTATTGCAGAAACGGCAAGAACGCGTACAGATATCTCCCGCAATCATAAAGGTAGCCGTCCCTCTGCTCCAGCACTCTCCCATATTCGGACATTTTCCGCTGGTGCAGATAGTATGCAGACAGTGGGATTCAACGATGCTTTTTGTCCGTGTGAACTGTTCGTTCCCACCCAGCCGGATTTTTAGCCAATCCGGCTTTCTCAAATGTTCTGACATTATAAGTTACAAATTATCAAATAAAAAGTTAGACATTCTGGTATACAGATGATAGCGGGTGTTTCCACCGTAAATACTATGATTACGATCTTTGTAAACCTGCATTTCAAACTGTTTACCGGCTTGTACCAAGCTCTCAGCATAATCCATTGTCTGCTGGAAATGCACATTATCATCGGCTGTGCCATGAATCAACAACAACTTCCCCTGCAAATCCTTCGCCAGACGGATCGGTGAAGTAGCGGCATACCCTTCAAAATTTTCTTTTGGCGTACGCATGAAACGTTCCGTATAGACAGAATCGTAATATTTCCAATCGGTAGGAGGTGCAACAGCAATACCGGCTTTGAAAGTTCCATTGCCAACACTCATGGCCATCAGCGTATTGTAACCGCCGAAGCTCCATCCCCAGATAGCCATGCGGTTCTTGTCGACAAACGGCAATTTGCCTAAAGCCTGTGCCGCTTCCACCTGGTCCTTGGATTCCAGTTCCCCCATCCGCAGATAGGTACATTTACGGAAGGCTTCTCCGCGGGCTCCTGTACCACGTCCGTCCACACAAACCGTAATGATCCCGTTAGCCGCCAGATATTGTTCCCAGTCAAAGCTATATTTATCCAATACCTGCTGGGAGTTCGGGCCACTGTACTGGAACATCAGAACCGGATATTTTTTCGACTCGTCGAAATCGACCGGCTTCACGATCCATGCATTCAATTCATAATCGGAAGCTGTACGCACTTTGATAAACTCTTTCTCGGCATATGAATAGCCAGCCAGCTTATCGACTAAACGGGCATTATCCTGCAGGACACGCAGGACTTTATTCGACTTCGTCTCGTTTACGGTGATTTTAACCGGCGTATTTGCATTTGAATATTGATTTACATAATAAGCGAAGTTATCGCTGAATGTGGCATTATTCGTTCCTTCCTGTGTGGAAAGTTTCGTCTTTACTCCTTTCGCATCGATTTTATATATAGCACGCCGGATCGGACTTTCTTCGGCCGATTCATAATAGACCGTCTTTGTCGCTTCATCATAACCCAGAAACGCAGTCACATCCCAATTGCCCTTCGTCACCTGGCGCTGCATGACACCCGTAGGAGAATACAGATAAATATGCGCATAACCATCCTGTTCGTTTACATATGAGAAACTGTTCGCATAGAAATGGATGGAGTTCAACCATTCCGAATCGACATAAGCCTTATTTTCATCACGCAGGATCAAACGAAAAACACCGCTTTTCGGATTCGCATAATACATATTGAAAACATTCTGATGACGGTTCAAGGTCATCACAGCCAACTGATCGTCATTATTCGTAAAAACAATCCGCGGAATATAGCTGTCCGCTTCTACCGGAACTTTCAATTCTTTTGTATCCTTCGTCGTCACGTCATAAGAATGCAACGTAACTTTCGAATTCTTCTCACCAGCCTTCGGATATTTATAATTATAATAGCCGGGATATAATCCCTCTCCGAACATCTGCATCGAATATTCGGGAACTTCCGATTCGTCGAAACGCACAAAAGCCAGCTGCTCGCTGTTCGGAGACCAAGCCATCAGGTTCGTTACGGCAAACTCTTCTTCATAGACCCAATCGGTAATGCCATTCAGGATTTTATTCATTTCACCGTCTTTCGTCACCTGGACCTCTGTATCATAATCGAATTTACGAATCCATATATTATTGTCACTTACATAAGCGACCATCCTCCCGTCCGGCGAGAATGTCGGAATCATCTGCTTGCCTTTCGAATCTGAAATCGGTTTCACATAATTACGGCGCACATCGTAGTCATACACATTCGCCTTGAATGAACGGCGATAGATCGGTTCCGTATCGCGCCATACAAGAATATGGTGTCCGGTACTGCTAATCGTGTATCCGTCGAACTTGTCAAACGTACACTCACGCGCTTTCTCTGTATTGAATAAAGTATCGACCGGATTTCCAGTACGATAAGAATACTTTATAATCATGTTGCGAGCATCATTCATCGCCGTATAATGCTCGCCATCAGGCATAGAACGCATTTCTCCAATATTAGTAACCTGGCGGAACTGACCGTCTGTAATTTCTTTTAAATCGACACGTTTGCTCCCATTCTGGGCTGCCAGGCTCCCAACCAGCAAGAACGAAAGTAAAGCACCAAAACCTAATCGTTTCATGTATGATTCTATTTTTATCTTAATATTTCAGTTAGAACGGATTGCAAAGTTACTACATTCTTGCGGATTTATTATCTTTGCCCTTATGGAAAACAGCAAACCATATCGTGAATTCGGAGATTTCCTGCGGGAAGTATTTCCTTATAAAGTGCAAAAGATATCAATCAATGCCGGCTTTACCTGTCCGAACCGCGACGGGACGAAAGGTTTCGGCGGTTGTACCTACTGCAACAATCAGACGTTCAGCCCGGAATATTGCCATACAGAAAAAAGTGTAACGGAACAACTGGAAGCAGGCGTTCGCTTTTTCTCCCGCAAATATCCGGAGATGAAATATCTAGCCTATTTCCAAGCCTATACAAACACGTATGACGAACTGGATTCGTTGACTTCTAAATATGAAGAAGCACTCGCCTGTCCGGGTGTCGTCGGACTGATCGTCGGAACACGGCCGGATTGCATGCCGGACGCACTATTGGATTATTTCTCCGCTTTATCCCAAAAGAAGTTCGTGATGATCGAATATGGCCTGGAGAGCACGCTGGACCGTACTTTAACCCGTATCAACCGGGGACATACACATGCCGAATCGGAAGAGGCCATCCGCCGCACAGCGGCCCGGAACATATACACGGGAGCCCACTTGATCTTAGGCCTTCCGGGAGAAAGCAGGGAAGATATATTACACCATGCCGACATTCTGTCCGCCCTTCCGCTCACAACACTGAAGCTTCACCAGTTGCAACTTATCCGAGGCACGCGCATGGCTAGGGAACAGGCGGAACACCCCGAACAGTTTCATCTCTATACCGCCGATGAATACATCGACTTGGTCATTGACTTCATAGAACGATTAAACCCCTCTATTGTCGTAGAGAGGTTCGTATCACAATCCCCTAAAGAGTTGCTGATTGCACCAGATTGGGGGCTTAAGAATTTTGAATTTACAGCCAAGGTAAATAAACGTATTTCAGAACGAAATGCGCGGCAGGGGCGTCTGCTCAATCCTCCTTCTTCGGAGCCAGTTCTCCCTGGTATGTGATATTCTGCCTATTAGTCGGCGTTACGCTTATGATCGCGGAACCATTTGAAAATACTTGCACATCGAAACGGAAAGTATCTTCTTTGGTACGGGCTACGAATTTAATTCGAGCGGTCCCCTTCTTATCGAAGGTTGATTGATAATCGGTAATTGATTCTTCAAAACGCATCCCGTCACCTCCACCATACGGTAAAGAATATGCCCTACCGAAATAAGGCAGATAAGAAATCGCCGAATCACCGCGCATTTCAAGAGAATAAGGAGTCGTCAGATGAACCGTACGTCCTCCCATTGGTAACGCCCGATCTACCTCGATCGTAAACCGGCCGTTTTCTATCATTTCCTTTATTTCTTTTGCTTTCTGTTCTTCCCTTTCCTTCTTACTTTGAGAATAAAGGGATTGTCCCCCGAAAAAAAGAACAATCCCTACAAAAAAGAATAACCTAATGTTTCTCATATAACCTTAAATAACTAAACACTATTATTTACCTATGTATATATAAGACAATTCTAAGCCTTGAAAGGTTTATTCGTTTATCATTAAATTACCTTAAAAACAAAGACTTGATTACGATCCGATTTCAAACATTAACTACTTGCATTTGTATATGTCCCTTAACTTTGCTTTATTTGTCCCTTCAATTTTCTGAAACAGATTAATAATTTTATGGAGAAAAAACATCAGTATCAAGGATTAACCAAACAAGAAGTAGAAGAAAGCAGGCGCCTTCACGGCGAAAATATCCTCACTCCTCCAGAGAAAGCCTCTCTATGGAGCCAATTTCTTGAAAAATTCAATGACCCGATTATCAAGATCCTATTGGTGGCATGGTTCTTATCCATGATTATCGCCGGCGTACATTGTTGGGGACCAGAGGCTAAAGGTTTCACTGCCTTCCTCGAACCGATCGGCATATTCTTTGCAATCATGTTAGCATCTTGTGTCGGCTTCTTTTTCGAAGTCAAAGCAAACAGGGCATTCAATGTTTTAAACACGGTCAATGATGATATTTTCGTGAAGGTGATCCGTGAAGGGAATATCTGCCAAATTCCGCGAAAAGAGGTTGTCGTCGGCGATATAGTCGTACTTGAAACGGGAGAAGAGGTCCCTGCCGACGGACATTTATTGGAAGCGATCTCCCTCCAGATTAACGAATCGACACTGACCGGCGAACCGATCATCAGCAAGACGACAAATGAAGCCGACTTCGACGAAGAAGCGACCTACCCGTCCAATGTTGTCATGCGCGGAACGACCGTCGTTGACGGACACGGTGTAATGGCAGTGGAGAAAGTCGGCGATGAAACCGGATACGGGAAAGTGTATGAAGGCTCGCAGATAGAAAATAATATCGACACACCGTTGCAGATGCAGCTGGCAGGGTTGGCAAAGGTGATCAGTAAAGCCGGCTATGCGATTGCTGCCATCACTTTCATTGCGCTGCTGACAAAAGTCTTGCTGTCCTCATCCGGGATGCCGGTCATGGACTTGATCTCGCACATCCTGAATATCTTTATGGTAGCCGTCACGTTAATCGTCGTTTCCGTACCGGAAGGCTTGCCGATGAGCGTGACACTCAGCCTTGCACTCAGCATGAACCGCATGCTGAAAACAAACAATCTAGTCCGTAAAATGCATGCCTGCGAAACAATGGGGGCTACCACGGTTATCTGTACCGATAAGACCGGGACACTTACGCAAAACCAGATGCAGGTATATCAAACGAACTTTTACAACCTGAAAGACCAGAAATTGGTAGACGATGAACTGAGCGTGCTAATCAAAGAAGGAATATCGGTCAATTCGACTGCCTTCCTCGATTTCTCCGAAGAAAAGATAAAAACATTGGGGAACCCGACGGAAGCAGCCTTGCTGCTATGGTTGAACAGCCAACATCAGAATTATCTGGAAATAAGAGAAAATGATCGGATACTGGACCAACTGACATTCTCCACCGAACGGAAATATATGGCAACAGTCGTACAATCATCCTTATTGGGCAAACGCGTGCTGTATGTCAAAGGTGCCCCGGAAATCGTACTGGCGAACAGCAATCGGGTGGCTATCGACGGGACCTACAAACCGGTAGAAGAATGCAAAGCCGGTATCGAAAAGCAACTGCTGGACTATCAGAACCAAGCTATGCGTACGTTGGGATTCGCCTATCAGATACTGGAAGACGGGCAGGATGCCACATTTTTCGTGAACGGACGACTGCACAAGACGGACCTTACTTATTTAGGTATCGTCGCTATTTCCGACCCTGTCCGTGCTGATGTTCCGGCTGCTGTCCAAAGTTGCCTTGATGCCGGCATCGACATCAAGATCGTGACCGGCGACACTCCGGGAACGGCTAAAGAGATCGGACGGCAGATCGGAACCTGGAAGACCGGAGACACCGAACGCAACATCATCACCGGCCCAGGCTTCGAAGCCTTGACTGACGAAGAAGCGCTGGATCGCGTGCTCGACTTGAAGATCATGTGCCGCGCCCGACCGACTGACAAACAACGCCTGGTACAATTGTTGCAACAAAAAGGAGCCGTAGTGGCCGTCACAGGTGACGGTACCAACGACGCCCCGGCCCTGAAAGCCGCACAGGTCGGACTATCTATGGGAGACGGAACCTCCGTGGCAAAAGAGGCAAGCGACATCACGATCATAGACAACTCGTTCAGTAGCATTACCCGTGCGGTGATGTGGGGACGTTCCTTGTACCGAAATATCCAGAAATTCCTGTTATTCCAATTGACCATCAATGTAGCCGCTTGTTTGATCGTGCTATTGGGTTCCTTATTAGGTACGGAATCGCCTTTGACCATCACGCAGATGTTATGGGTAAACTTGATCATGGATACATTCGCAGCCGGGGCATTGGCTTCTCTCCCACCGAATGAACGGGTGATGAAAGATAAGCCCCGCCGCAGTGGTAAGGATGGAGATTTCATTATCACCCGCCCGATGGCTTACAATATTTTCGGTGTCGGATTCGCATTTGTCGTAATCTTGATGGGCTTGTTGTTCTATTTCCATGCGCAAGACGGCTTAACGCCACACGACTTATCATGGTTCTTCAGCTTCTTCGTGATGCTACAGTTCTGGAATATGTTTAACGCGAAGGCTTTTATGGAAGGACGTTCCGCTTTCGCCAATTTAAAGGATAGTAAAAGTTTCTTGCTAGTTGCATTACTGATTTTGATCGGTCAATACCTGATCGTCACTTTTGGAGGCGAGATGTTTAGCGTAATACCTTTGTCCTTGAGAGATTGGGCGATTATTATCGGATCTTCCTCTCTAGTTTTATGGATCGGTGAGTTATTCAGGTTATTCAAAAGATAAATATATATTGTACAACTTGTAGAGACGGGACACGCTCCGTCTCTACAACTGAAAATAGTACACCTATATAATATATCAACCTAGCTATAAATAGCTATTTCCTTATTCCATTTCGTTTTTTAACTTCGCATCCCAAATTATTTAAATCATGGAACATCTATTAGAATTAGCGAAAAGAAACCAAGAAAGAGCTTGGGAAGTGATCCGGCAAACCGACATTATAAATATCTGGAAATCTGTCGGGGCGGAAATAAACTTAGTAGGCTCCTTAAATCTGGGACTACTCATGAAACATAAGGATATCGACTTCCATATTTACACCTCTCCCTTCCGTATATCCGACAGCTTCCAAGCGATGGCCCGGCTAGCGGAGAACCCGCTCATTAAACGAATCGAATACGGAAACTCGCTCGATACGGAAGAACGATGCGTAGAATGGCACGCATGGTTCCAAGATCCGGATAACGAACTCTGGCAAATTGATATGATCCATATCGTAAAAGGTTCCCGTTATGACGGTTATTTCGAGAAAATGGCCGAACGTATAACCGCCGTACTGACTGACGAGACTCGACAGGCCATCTTAAAACTGAAATATGAGACACCGGATACAGCGAAAATCATGGGCGTGGAATATTACCAAGCAGTCATTCAAGACGGCGTGCGTACGTATGCAGAATTAGAGGACTGGAAAAAACAACATCCAGTCACAGGCGTTATCGAATGGATTCCATAAGAACATTATTGACCAAACCGTGAAGAATCGATCTCTTTCTTATTCTTCCGGTTCATCTTGCCCAATGTATACTTTAAAGTGAGCGATACAGAACGAGTATCCGAATAGATCGTCATATCACTCTTCTGGCTGGGATAATCAGTATACGTTTTCGCACGTAAGCCCTTTAACAAATCCTCACCTCGCAGCATTACACTTAACTTTTTCGGTATCGGATTCCAGACAAGCCCTGCCGATACATTATAATTACCATCCACATCATAGATACCTTGTATCGAAGGCACACTATAGCGAGCATTCACTTCCAGCGATAAGTTCTTCTTCTTTGATAAAGTAAACGTATTGAACAACATCAACTGCCCGAATAACTTTTTCCGATCAAACGAAATATCGATAAACACTCCCTCATCTTGAATCAAGAAGCCCGATGCCACGAACCGTGAGCTAACCGCCCCACCAACCCGGAACGGGATAACCGCCATCGCCCCGATAGTATTATGCTTATCAAAATTAACCGATTGGTAATAGGCTCTCAACGCCTTCGTATCTTGATAATACAATTGGCGAATATAATTCACATGATGATTGGCGAACAGGCCAAAAACATATTTCTTTTTCAAGATATAATTCACCCTAGCCATATAAATACGTTCCGGTTCCAAATAAGGATTTCCCCGTACCTGACTATACACATTCAAATAAGAAACATTCGAGCTCATGGCCCAATACGCCGGATACTTCTTATCGCTGGAGAAATTGACTTGAAGCATATTCGATGGATCGATCGTATAACTCAAGTTCAATTGTGGATAGAGATTTACCCCAGACCATAAAGTCCATTTCCGGCCCACCGAATCAATCACCGCCTTATTATACTCCGCCGAAAGAGAAGCGCTCAACACCAGTTTCTTGCCAAAACGCTTAGAGAAACCGGCATACAATCCCGCCGTATACTCTTTTTCTTTTTGGGCAAACGTAGCTGACAGATCCTCCTGTTTATCTTGGTAGGTAAAGGAGCTATTATCCGTAAAGGATAACTGCACATTCGTGCCCGCGTTAATTTTCCATCCTTTTCCAAATACCCGTTCGAAGTTAACGAATACATTCGCCAAATGGATATTTTGCCGGGAGGTAGCCTCCACCTCTTGTTTCGTATCGGGATAATCCGAGATCATATATTGATCCCTGCGATCCTTATAATAGGTATAATCCACCCCTGCGTTCAAGTTCTTGGAATGTGCATAATTCAACCGTACATTTTGAAGATTCTTCGGGCCCGATAACTTATTATTACTTTCCGCATTCTCAATACCCACAAATAGAGTGTTCGAATATCGTTTGGAATTAGAATCCGTTATCTTGGCATAATAAGAAATATCCACCTCACGCCCCTTATCCATAAACCAACTGGCACTTGCCCCAATCGTATGGTTCATGGAACGACCTACCGCCATATTTTCTTGCAGGATCTCATAAGGACGATCCTTCACGATGGGATAGGCGTTCATATCCTCGGTTGAACGGGAATGGCTATAATTAGCGGAATAAGATAGATCCAGACTATATTTCTTTTTGGAGTAGGATAAATTCACTAATCCGGTTGGCGAGAAGTAGAAAGCTTGCTTTCCGGTCAAAGAGATATCGGCACTTAAATCCTCATTCACTTTCTTCTCCATAATGATATTTATACTACCTCCTTTTACGCCATATTTTGGAGGAGAGCTATACAAAAGCTCTATACTCTTTACTTTGCTGGCCGAGGTAGATTTCAGAAGCTCTACAATCTGGGACAATGACATTGAGCTTCTACGTCCGTTAATAATAATGTTCGTAGTAGGGACGCCGATGATACTAACGTTGTCCCCTTCTTTCACCAATCCGGGAATCTCTCCTAAAATATCAAATGCAGTATTCACCGGTTTGGCCATGATCAAGTTAGGCACGTCGAAAGATAAGGCATCGTCCGTAACCGTAACCAAAGGACGCTCGGAAGTAACGTAGACATCCGGCAATTTTACCGTAATACTATCTTTCACCAAGATAACAGAATCCTTAGTCTGTGCATTTACAGCGACAAGAACATTCAGAAGCAACAAGAAAGGAACAATGGCAGTCTTCATAATATCAAGATTATGTTTATAATCCGCCAAATTAAAAAGAAAAAAGGAGATAAGCAACGAAACTATCGAATATTTACGAATAAATCGTATGTACACTAAAAATAAAGTAATTGCACCACACCTGCTTATACTATTAACCCGTTGGCGGAATTAAGTAACCGTGCTAAATCTTATAAAGATAAAAATCAGATCAAACCGAATGTGCCTTTAGTCTGATAATATTCATTCGACCTTATCCAAGGTAAAAGTAAAGATTAAAGTAGAACCTCCGGGGATACCTCGATCATCTCTATATCCATAACCTAGCGAAGCCGGGATAATAGCCTCCACAGTCTCATCCAGATGGATATTCAATAAGATACCACTTAAGCCCGGGATAATATTGTTCATAGGATAATAAGATTCCTCCAACTTGTTTTGAAAGACCTGTCCATCTATAAACTTCCCTTCCAGACCTAGCAAATAGACCACGGAAGTCATCGTAGGTGTCGTTGTCACTCATTTTCTTTCTGAATGATCCGATATAAGGCGGTATCACCCCCTAGAACAACTTGCTTATATTTCAACTCACCATTCTCGTCTTTCTCCGCTTTCTTTTCCCAGATGTATTCCTTGTTTTTGTTGATATTCCGAGAATTGAAGCTCATCATCCCCACAAGAAGTAAATCCCATCATCATGATCACTAAAAGTGACCATACATACATTGAAAGTGCTTTCATTCCGATTTCTATATAAAATTAAATTATGATTATTCTTGATTTCCGAGGCGCGAATATACAAATCCATTTTGTTATATCAACTAACTTTCCGTTCTTTGCATAAATTATAGTAGTAACCAACTAATACAACATGAAACTAAATAAATTAATAGCGATCGCCACGATCAGCCTTCTGTCGGGAGGTATAAGCATGGCACAAAAAGCGTTGAATCTTGAGGATATCGTTGCCGGTAACGTCATACAAACGAAAGGCATCGGAAGCATGACTTGGCTAAAAGACGGTGAACGTTATAGCTGCTTGGAAAATAATAAGCAAACCGGAGGCACGGATATCGTCGCCTATCGAGCGAAAGATAACTCCCGTGAAGTCATTATCCCCTCATCCCTATTGACGGACAAATCTATCGGAAAGCCTATTCCCGTACGTAGTATCTCTTGGAGTGCGGATAATGAGAAAGTCTTGATTTATAACAATACCCAACGGGTATGGCGTTATGATACCCGGGGTGACTATTGGGTATTAAGCCTAAAGGACGGCACTTTACGTCAATTGGGAAAAGGAATGCCGGAATCCTCCATGATGTTCGCTAAATTCTCTCCGGATGGCACACGTGTAGCCTACGTTTCCAACAATAATATATATGTAGAAGATATAGACTCCGGGAAAATCACGCAGCTAACAAAAGACGGAAGCGATACGATTGTCAACGGAACCTTCGATTGGGTATATGAGGAGGAGTTCAGTTGCCGGGATGGTTTCCGCTGGAGCCCGGACGGAAAGCATATCGCCTATTGGCAAAGCGATACGAAAGGAACAGGAGTGTTCGACATTATTAATAATGTAGACTCCATCTACGCAAAGGTAATCCATTTCCCATACCCCAAGGCAGGAACCACCAATTCAGCCGTAAAAGTAGGCTACGTTTCCTCTACCGGCGGGAACACCACTTGGATCGCCATACCCGGAGATCCCCGGAACAACTACCTACCCCGTATGGAATTCATCCCCGAAAGCGACGAGTTGTTCATACAGCAACTAAACCGCCCGCAGAATACAAATAAGGTATGGATCGCCAAGATATCCGATAACTCGCTGAATAATATCTTCACCGATACGGATGCCGCATGGCTAGACACGAATGATAACATACAATGGTTAAAGGACAACCGCTATTTCACATGGGAAAGCGAGCGTAGTGGCTGGCGGCATTTATACCGGATAAGCCGTGACGGAAAAGAGATACAACCCATCACCAAAGGTGATTTTGATTATATCTCGCCGGTCGGGACCGATCTACAAAAGGGCTGGGTCTATTTCATAGCCTCCCCGGACAATTTCACCCAACGCTACTTGTACCGGGCTAAAGCATTCGGCAATGGAGAAGTGGAGCGTGTAAGCCCCATGGAACAATCCGGACAGCACCGCTACAACATGTCACCCACCGGCAAATGGGCCATACATACGTATAACGCCTCTACCCCATCCGTTATCGACATGGTTTCTTTCCCGAAACATCAATCCGTACGCATGCTTGAGGATAATGCTCAAGCCAAGGACCAATACGCCGCCTTAGGATTAAACCCGAAAGAATTTATCAAGGTCAAGTCCGGCAATCTAACCTTGGACGCATGGATGATAAAACCTGTCGATTTCGACGCATCCAAGAAATACCCGGTTATCATAGAGGTATACGGCGAGCCGGCGAGCGCTACCGTACAAGACGTATGGGGTAACGGAGATTTGTGGCAACAATATATGGCGAACCAAGGTTATATCGTGGTAAGTATCGAGAACCGGGGTGCGAATACTCCCCGTGGACGTGAATGGCGGAAATGTATTTACGGGGAAGTGGGTACTTTCGCTTCCGAAGACCAGAGCAGGGGTATCCTGGATATGACCCGTCAATATCCGTTTATCGATGCCAACAGGATCGGTATTACCGGATGGAGCGGCGGCGGCAGTCAGACCTTAAACTGCATGTTCCGTTATCCGAAAATATTCCATACCGGTATAGCGATCGCTTTTGTAGCCGACCAACGTTTATACGACACGATCTATCAAGAACGTTATATGAATACCCCGCAGAACAATCCGGAAGGCTATCGAAAAGGTTCCCCGATTACCTATGCCGAGGGACTGGAAGGTAATCTGCTGCTTATTCATGGTACGGGAGATGATAACGTGCATTACCAAAATTGCGAGATGCTGGTGAACAAGTTGATCAAGAACGGAAAGATGTTTACGCAAATCAGTTACCCGATGCGTAGCCATAGCATCAACGAAAGGGAAGGAACGACTCTTCACCTACGTAAGACAATGGCTAAATACTGGCTGGAGCATCTTCCGGCCGGTGGTAAATAGTTAATCCACGATTCAATGAAACAATTTTTATTGCGATTAGTGATCTTGGCAGGAATCAGTTTCCTGCCAACGGTGTCCAACGCCCAATTAAGGGAAAAGGCCGAAGAACTATTGTCTACGACATTAGGCAATGAGCCGAAGGAGCCAGTTACCTCGACCGATACGTTTTCGCTCGACGAGCAGCACCGGCAGGATTCCATCAAAATGCAGGAGCTAGCCCTCCAGCTGCAAGAGATGAAACTAAACGAGATTTTGCTCAAAGACGAGCTGGAAAGCACGAAGAACAGCAATGCTACCGCCGACTCCCTAAAAAGGGCCGAGCAACGAAACCGTATCGATTCCCTTCGGGCGCTGACTCCCGGCGTACCTGTAGTCGTAGAGGGAGATACCTTATTTTACCTTTACGCTAAACGGGGAGGCCGCACCCCCGTTGATCGGGCTGAGGATATCCTCAATATCATGGTAAAGATCGGGACCTCGCATTCCTTGAAGAAGGATTCCATCTATATCTATGACAGCGAATACGTAACGGATATCATGTACGGAGACAAGGTTATCCTAAGTATCACCGATCAAGATGCCTTATGGCAAAATCTCAGTCGTATCGCCCTCGCTGAACAATATCAACCGATTATCCAAAACAAGATACAAGAGCTAAGGGAGCAACATAGTATCTTGCAGATAGCGAAACGGGTATTATTGTTCATTCTCGTAATTATCATCCAATATTTCCTGTTTAAGCTGACCAACTATCTGTTTAAGAAACTACGCAGGAAAATTATCTGGTTAAAGCAGAACCGACTCAGATCTATTACCATCCGGGATTATGAATTTCTCAACACACATCGCCAAGGGCGTGTATTGATGTTTTTCACCAACGTAATACGATGGATCGTGTTACTAATCCAATTAACCATCAGTGTACCGATCCTTTTCGCTATCTTCCCGCAAACAGAAGATCTAGCCTTGAAGATATTCTCCTATTTATTGGAGCCGGTAAAGATGATCTTTAAATCGGTAGCTTCCTATATTCCGAACTTGTTTATCATCTTGGTGATCTATTACTGTATCAAATACATCGTAAAAGGAATCCAATACATAGCCAACGAGATAGAGAGCGAGAACCTGAAAATATCAGGTTTTTACCCGGATTGGGCGCAACCGACGTTTAATATCATCCGTTTCCTGCTATACGCCTTTATGATCGCCATGATCTATCCTTATCTGCCGGGATCGGACTCGGGGGTATTTCAAGGCATATCCGTATTTGTCGGTTTGATTATATCGTTAGGTTCCAGTACGGTGATCGGAAATATCATCGCCGGGCTGGTCATTACTTATATGAGGCCCTTTAAATTGGGTGACCGTATCCAACTAAACGAGACGACTGGCAACGTTATCGAGAAGACTCCGTTTGTCACCCGTTTACGTACCCCTAAGAATGAGGTAGTGACCATCCCGAACTCCTTTATCATGTCCTCCCATACAACAAATTATAGCGTATCCGCACGGCAATACGGATTAATCATCCACAGCACGGTTACGATCGGCTACGACGTACCTTGGCGGCAAGTTCATCAATTATTGATCAATGCCGCCCGCCAGACCACCGGGGTATTGCCAGAGCCGAAGCCTTTCGTATTGGAGACCGAACTAAGCGATTACTATCCCTGTTATCAAATCAACGCTTATATAAAGGACGCCGATAAACTCGGGGATATCTATTCCGACCTGCATCAAAACATACAGGACGTATTCAATGAGGCTGGCGTAGAGATCATGTCACCGCACTATTTCGCCGGACGAGACGGAAGCGCTTCCACGATCCCGGCCTCTCCCTATCCGGATGACAGGGTAGGGCCTTCAAAGAAATAAATATTTCACGGTAAATAGTTAAAAATGATCCCTCACGAAACAAATCGTGGGGGATTTTATGTTATATGTCCAAACGTCACTAATAAAATAAATAATGGTAATGAAAAAGTATTTTATCGCAGTAGCGGCCATGGCATTCTTGGCCGCATGTAGCGGGAAACAAGCCCAAAAGGATGTACCCGTAGAAGTAGAGGAAGAAGAATTCGCCATAATGTCGGCGGCCCCGGACGCTCCGTCCTTACCACTGATCCATTCTCTTAAGGCGAATCAACCGGCAAAGCCCGTGAACATGAGGGATTCCTTGAAGGCTGATCCTAAAAAGGGACCGGTTATCCAAAAAAAGTATAAGGGAACACTGACTTCTCCGGATAGCGTGAATGTAGATTATGACTTAACCTTGTATTATCAACAAGATAACGCAGACGAGGAAGGCGTATTCGAGTTGGATGCTCTTTATACCGTACCGGAAGCGGTAGCCTCAAGTACCGGAGCGGTGAAGAAAGCTCCTCAGAAAGCCATTACAACCGGTAAACAAAAAGTAAGACACGGGGCTCCCGATGACGCTAGCGCGGTAATCTACGAGTTGATTCCCAGTGATGGCGAACCCGTCATCTATTTCCTAGTAGAAGGGGATAACTTGACCTTGATGAACGACGCGTTGCAAAAAGCGGCGGCAGATCTTAACTACACACTAAAACTTGTTCAATAATATAGGCAGCACATCTTTGTATATATAGATCACCCCGATAGACTTACCGGATCGCCGGAAGCTATCGGGGTTTAGTTTTTATTTGAACCCTCCTTGGCGGATCGGTTATTTGATACCTAACTTGGCTTTGATCGCTTTAGGCAGGGCATCTTTATGAACCACGATATTCATGGTCTTATAACGGACAAACGCCTTGGAAGCATACCAAATACCGTTATACTTGCTGTTGGTTCCCCAAGAGTTCTTTACCATATAATACTCGTTCCCCTCTTGATCCTTGGCGATACCGTAGATCTGCATACCATGGTCGTCTGTCGTCTCGTAATTATCGTAAGCCAACTGACGCTCCGCTTGCGTACACCATTTCTGAGGTTGCGGTTTCGTGTTCAGCTCCTTTTCCTCCGGTTTCAATTTCAGCCAATGGGCCATATCGGAACCGCTCAACTCCTGTACCTTCTCATCATCAGGCATAACGGCCACTCCGTCACGAGTAAAACCAGATTCGCTCACATCGGAACCCCAAGCGATCGTATAACCCGTATTAATCGCATTATCAAAGACCTCCATAAACTCATCCAGCGGCAAGTTATACGACATACCGTGACGCCAGTTATCCTGAATCTCTAGCGGGAACTGGGTATAGAACGGATGATGCGTATAAGAAGTCAATGAGACATAATCCGAAGCCTTCAAACCTGTAGACTCGAAGAAAGATTTCGGTGTATATTCCTTCCCTTTATACGTGAATTTCTCAGGAGGAACCCCCAAGTAGATCTGATGTACCGCAGCGACCGCCTTCTTCCATAACATGGCGTTATTCTCATCAGACTGCAATTTGCGTAACTTTCCCTTGGCGATAGCGGCCACCATAGCGTCCGTCAAGGCGGAAAGCTCGGTATGGTTACTCAACGTATCGGCATACATCACGCCCGGGCGCATCTCCTCTTCCGGAACAAAGCCGAATGTTTCCATTCCATAAAGCGCATCATAGAAAGATCCACCTTGCGAGAACGAAACATCCCCATGCGTACGCACAGCAGCGTCGGCACGATCCAGATAGGTGTTATATACCGTAAACATCTCGGATAAGTCATACTCGCCCTTTCCCATACGAAGCAACTCCGACTCCAAGAAAGAGTACGAGGAGTAGCACCAGCACGTACCCGCACGATTTTGGTTCTTAACAGATGTAATGGGGTTCTCTTTCACGGTCGTGAACACGAATCCCTCCTCACTCTCCTTCTTCTCCGTGTCTTGCGCTTGGATCGTAGCGGACATAGTCAGAGCGAATAGCATGCTTGAAACTAGAATTGTCTTTTTCATGTAATTTTATATATTTATATTAGTATTAAGTCCGTATCGACCGCAAATGTAAGTTTTTTATCCGTAGCTAACTCTACAAAGTCGTACGTATTTGAGATATTTTATCTAAGTTTGCCTCTTCAGAAAACATAATATATAACTAATTATCTGCAAAATGAGAATATCTATTATCGGTTCGGGTAATATCGGTGGAGCGATCGCCCGAGGTTTAGCGAAAGGAACCATGTTCAAAGCCTCTGATATCACTTGTACCGCCCAATCAGACGAGACCTTGGAGAAGATGAGAAAGATCGATCCGGACTTTATCTTGACCCATGATAACGTGGAAGCGGCACGAAACGCTGATATCATCATCATCGCCGTTAAACCTTGGCGTGTGGAAATGATTATAGATGAGATTAAGTCGGTGCTCGACTTCGAGAGACAAATGATCGTATCCGTAGCGGCTGGCGTGACTTTCGACCTGTTGAATACTTATTTGACCAAGAATACGGACTTCGATTGTCTGGCTACTCCCACCATCTTCCGGATCATGCCCAATACGGCTATCGAGGTGATGAGCAGCATGACTTTCGTCTCCGCCCGCAACGCCTCCAAGGAGCAGACGGACCTAATCATCCG
>ENA-OPBS01000722-OPBS01000722.1-human-gut-metagenome-genome-assembly--contig:-NODE-722-length-27370-cov-3.615266_pt1 | contig 27370 bp, 28 predicted proteins | sample MGYA00241074_ERZ501463 | MGnify/ENA primary metagenome ERZ501463 (study PRJEB25962, sample SAMEA2042578) | human gut metagenome | biome: human gut; feature: human-associated habitat; material: faeces...
CACCAACTGATGCGCGGCATTCGATCGGAACCATTCTCATTTCTCCTGAAGGAAGTCTCAGTGTAGCGTACTTTCCTTCTTTCGCCATCAGCTGTGCGCTGTTACCAGCGGAACGAACCAGCTGTCCACCTTTTCCCGGGTACAGCTCGATGTTGTGGATCTGTGTACCAACCGGAATCTCTGAAAGTGGAAGGCAGTTTCCTACTCTAACCTCAGCGCCAGCACCGTTCATAACTGTCATGCCGTCTGTAAGTCCTTCTGGAGCAAGGATGTATGCTTTCTCACCATCTGCGTAGCAGATCAGTGCGATGTTAGCACTTCTATTTGGATCATACTCGATTCCAACAACTGTTGCCGGAATTCCGTCTTTCTTTCTCTTAAAGTCGATAATTCTATATTTCTTCTTAGCTCCGCCGCCACGATGTCTTACTGTGATTTTACCCTGTGCGTTACGGCCAGCTTTTCTCTTCTTGGATTCGAGGAGGGATTTCTCTGGAGTTGTCTTTGTGATCTCTGAGAAATCAGAACCTGTCATCTGTCTTCTGGAAGGTGTATATGGGTTATATGTTTTGATTCCCATTACTGTCTCTCCTTTCGTTTGCTCTGATTATTTGTTTCACGGGTTTGCACCGTATAATGTCTTATTTTTTACAGACCTTCAAAGATTTCAATATCAGCGCTGTCTTCTGTCAGTGCTACTACAGCTTTCTTTGTCTTAGCTGTCTTTCCGAAAGTCATTCCACGTCTTTTGTTCTTACCATCAAGGTTCATTGTGTTGACGCTTTTTACTTTTGTACCGTTGAACATTTTTTCAACAGCTTCTTTGATCTGAGATTTTGTAGCCTCTGTGTGTACAAGGAATGTATATTTCTTGTCAGCCATAAGCTCCATGCTCTTCTCAGTTACAACTGGTTTAAGGATTACATCATAATACTGAATGTTTGCCATTATGCGTACACCTCCTCGATTGCTGCAACAACAGCTTTCGTAGCGATTACTGTGTTGTATTTCAGGATGTCATATACGTTGATTGTGTTTGTATGTGCTGTTTTAACATCCGGGATATTCTTTGCGGAAATCTCAACATTCTTGTTTCCATCTTCAAGAACTACCAGTGCTTTGTTAACGTTCAGGTTGTTCAGTACTGCCTGGAATTTCTTTGTTTTGATTTCGTCGAAATTAAGTTCATCAACAACGATGAATTTGTTCTCTTCTACTCTGGAAGTAAGTGCAGACTTAAGAGCTGCTCTCTTCTCTTTCTTATTCATTTTGAAGGAATAGTCTCTCGGAACTGGAGCGAATACAACTCCACCGCCTGTCCACTGTGGTGATCTTGTTGATCCCTGTCTTGCGTGACCTGTTCCTTTCTGTCTCCATGGTTTTCTTCCGCCACCGGAAACTTCAGAACGTGTTTTAGCTTTCTGTGTTCCCTGACGGTTATTTGCAAGCTGATTAACAACTGCCATGTGTACAAGGTGCTCGTTAACCTCAACACCAAATACCGCATCGCTTAATTCGATTGTCTCAACTTCTTTACCTTCGATATTATAAACAGATACGTTTGCCATTTTAAGTCTTCCTCCTTCCTCGTCAAAACCTAGTTAGCTTTTACTGCTTCTCTAATTGTTACTAAAGATTTCTTAGGTCCCGGTACAGAGCCTTTTACTAAAAGAAGGTTGTTCTCTGCATCTACACGGACAACTTCAAGATTCTGAATTGTAATCTTTTTGCTTCCCATGTGTCCTGGCATCTTCTTTCCTTTGAATACTTTACTCGGATCAGATGCAGCACCGTTAGATCCCTGATGACGATGGAATTTAGAACCGTGAGCCATAGGTCCTCTGTGCTGGTTGTGTCTCTTAATAGCACCCTGGAATCCTTTTCCTTTAGAAATGGCAGTAGCGTCGATCTTGTCGCCAGCTTCAAAAATGTCAGCTTTGATCTCCTGTGCAAGTGCATAATCAGCTGTGTTCTCGAATTTGAACTCTTTTACGAATCTCTTTCCAGTTACTCCAGCTTTTGCGAAATGTCCCTGCTCAGCCTTGGTTACACCATGACGATGAACGATTTCCTTTTTACCATTTTTGTCTTTGTTTACAGTTTTGTCTTTCTTGTCAACGAATCCAACCTGTACAGCTTCGTAACCGTCATTCTCTACAGTCTTGATCTGTGTTACTACACAAGGACCAGCCTGAAGTACAGTTACAGGTGTCAGTGTTCCGTCTTCATTGAAGATCTGAGTCATTCCGACTTTTGTAGCTAAGATAGCTTTCTTCATTATAATTACCTCCTGTGATTTACAGCGGAACGCAACTTGGCGTTCATCCTAAATTTTAGGAATTACTGTGTCTTATTTGTTTTTCATTTTGATATCGATATAAACACCTGCTGGCATCTCTAATCTTGATAATGCATCTACAGTCTTCTGTGTAGGTGTTACGATATCGATCAGTCTCTTATGAGTTCTCTGCTCGAACTGCTCTCTGGAGTCTTTGTACTTGTGAACAGCTCTTAAGATTGTTACAACTTCCTTCTTAGTTGGAAGTGGAACCGGTCCGCTCACCTGTGCTCCGTTCTTCTTTACAGTTTCGATGATTTTTTTTGCGGATGCATCTACTAACTGATGATCATACGCTTTTAATGTGATTCTCATTACTTGACTTGCCATAAAAAAAGTCGCCTCCTTTTCGCACTTATAAATCAGTACGACAAGCGGTGACTGTACACATTCCCGTGCGTGTCATCCACTTTCGATTTCAAAACATCTTCCCGTTGATGATTTGGCACGTTGTTTCTACCTTTTGTAGACGTTATTCGTGATACAGTGACTTGTCGCCAGTTTCTTAACTTGACATTCGCTCCACGGAAAACCTGCATTTTCATGCAGCAACCTCGCGTTTCTACGCTATCAATGTCACAACAGTTGCTATTTTACATGATGTTCCTTTATATTGCAAGTGTTTTTTTCAATTTTTTTTAATTTTTTTTGCATAATCCGCTCTCACATTAATATTTCCCCTATCCGATACAGATACTGTGTGCTATAATCAGCTATGAACTATTTAGAAATGAAAGGTATCTTATTATCATGAATATTATAATTGTTGGCTGCGGTAAAGTAGGATGCACGCTTGTAGAAGCCTTAAGTATCGAAAATCACAATATCGTAGTGATCGACTCCCGTCCCGAAAAAGTAAGTGCCCTTACGGATACAGTGGATGTTATGGGGATTGTTGGAAATGGTGTAAGCCACACAACATTAAAGCAGGCCGGTATCGAAACCGCAGACCTGCTGATCGCTGTCACAGGATCTGATGAGGAAAATCTCCTCTGCTGCGTTATTGCCAAGAAGAGTGGCCACTGTCAGACCATCGCCCGCATCCGCAACCCTATATATAATGAAGAAAAAGATTTTCTCCAGAAGGAATTCGGACTGAGCATGATCATTAATCCGGAACTTACGGCTGCAAATGAGATTTCAAAGGTTTTCCAGTTTCCTTCTGCTATCCGCGTGGATACCTTTGCAAAGGGACGTGTGGAATTACTTCACTTTAAAATAGGAAATAACTCCCCTTTATGCGGCCTGAAACTTTCCAAATTCCACGCAACCCTGCACTGCAATGATATTCTGGTCTGCACAATCGCAAGGAACAGCGAGGAAGTCATCATTCCAAACGGTGATTTTGAATTTGCGGCAAATGACATCGTCTCCATCGTTGCAAAACGCAGGGATGCCATCGACTTTTTCCGCAAGATCGGCTTAGAGAAAAACCGTGTATCCAACACGATCATCGCAGGGGGAGGTAAGATATCCTATTACCTTGCCAAGAGTCTTCTGATGTCTGGAATCAAGACGACCATTATCGAAATCAACCAGCAGCGCTGTGAGTTTTTAAGCGAGCAGCTTCCGAAAGCTACAATTCTCTGCGGCGATGCCACTGACAAGGAGCTTTTATCTGAAGAATGCATTGAAAAGGCAGCCGGTTTTGCGGCGCTGACCGATCTGGATGAAGAAAATATTCTTTTATCCCTGTATGCGAATGGAATCTCTTCCGCAAAGACAGTGACAAAGGTAAACCGCATTAACTTTACCTCCGTCATCAATAAGCTGGATCTCGGAAGCATTATTTACCCGAGAGTGATCACTGCAGAGTACATTATCAAATATGTGCGTTCCATGAATAATTCTTTAAACAGCAATGTGGAGGCACTATACAAATTGGAAGATGGAAAAGCAGAAGTTCTGGAATTCCTGCTCAAAGAGAATTCTGCCGTCTGCAATATTCCTCTTCAGAATTTAAAGATCCGCAAAAATACTTTGATCTGCTGTATTTACCGCAATCATCAGGTCATCGTGCCAAGTGGACAGGATTGCATGATGCCCGGCGACTCTGTTATGATCGCCACCTCCGGTTACAATATATCCGATATCAAAGAGATTCTGGAGGATTAAGCTGCTATGAAGTATTCAACAATAGGCTATATTCTTGGACAGGTTTTGAAATTCGAAGGTATTTTTATGCTGCTTCCGTTTCTGACCGGAATGATCTATCACGAAAACGAAGCGTATTCTTACCTTATTATAGGGATCATCTGTTTTGTCCTCGGATGCCTGATCACGTTAAAAAAAGTAAAGCATCCGCAGATATTTAACCGCGAGGGGTTTGTTGCCGTTGCATTAAGCTGGATCGTTTTAAGTATTTTCGGTGCCATTCCGTTTGTGATCACTGGTGAGATCCCATCTTATGTGGACGCCCTGTTTGAGACGATCTCCGGTTTTACCACGACCGGCGCAAGTATTCTCTCGAACGTGGAGGCACTCACACACACAAGTCTGATGTGGCGAAGCTTTACCCACTGGGTTGGCGGCATGGGGGTTTTAGTATTCATCATGTCCTTTCTCCCTCTGATGGGCGGTTCGACGATCAACCTGATGAAAGCTGAGAGCCCCGGGCCTTCCGTCAGCAGATTAGTACCACATGTGAAGGACACTGCAAAAATTCTGTATCGTATTTATTTGGTCATTACGATCATTGAAATTGTTTTATTATGTATTTTCGGTATGCCGATGTTCGACTCCCTGACGCTGACATTTGGTACGGTTGGAACCGGTGGATTTGGTATCCACAATGACAGCATTGCAGGATATAGTCCTGTGTTGCAAAATATTATCACCGTCTTTATGATTTTAAGCGGTGTCAATTATGTCGCTTATTTTTACATTATGACAAAGCAGTTGAAAGAAATTTTTAAAGTGGAAGAAATCCGGGTATATTTTGGCATCATTCTGGGGGCGGGTACTTTTATCGCACTTAATATCCGAAGCTTGTACGGCTCACTTGGCGAGGCATTCCGCCATGCATTTTTCCAGGTGGGTTCCATTATCACAACCTGTGGATATGCGACTACAGACTTTGATCTGTGGCCGGAGACATCCAAGATGATCCTAGTGCTGCTCATGTTTATCGGAGCCTGTGCAGGAAGTACCGGTGGCGGTTTTAAAATCTCGCGATTGCTGATTTTATGCAAAGCGATCCCGAAGCAGCTTTCTCTCGTGATACATCCGAGAGAGGTCAAGGTAATCCGTATGGATGGAAAACCAATCGACCACAATACACTGCGCTCTACGAATGTGTATCTGGCAATTTATTTTTTCATCCTGCTGGTTTCCACCCTTTTGATCAGTGTGGATAATTTCAACCTGACGACGAATTTTACAGCAGTTGCTTCCACTTTAAATAATATCGGTCCCGGTCTTGACGGTGTAGGCCCTACAAGGAATTTCGGTATGTATTCCGATTTTTCCAAGTTTGTGCTGATGTTCGACATGTTAGCCGGCCGTCTGGAATTGTACCCGCTGCTAATTCTGTTCATGCCATCGCTGTGGCGCAGGAAATAATTATGTAAACAATTGAAGTTTAATATTGTACGAACTTATAGAAAGGTAATTTAAAATATGTGGATTGCAGAAAATTGGAAAGATTATGAAGTCATTGACTGTTCCAAAGGGGAAAAGTTAGAACGCTGGGGGAAATATCTTCTGGTCCGTCCGGATCCCCAGGTGATCTGGGACACGCCAAAAACAGAAAAAGGCTGGCGTAAAATGAACGGACATTATCACAGAAGCGCCAAAGGTGGCGGAGAATGGGAATTTTTCGATCTGCCGGAGCAGTGGCAGATCCATTACGGAAGCCTGACTTTTAACTTAAAGCCTTTTAGTTTCAAGCATACAGGTCTTTTCCCGGAACAGGCTGCCAACTGGGACTGGTTTTCAGAAAAGATCAAAAAAGCCGGCAGACCTGTCAAAGTATTAAACCTTTTTGCCTACACCGGCGGTGCAACCCTCGCTGCTGCCGCAGCCGGAGCTTCTGTCACACATGTGGACGCCTCAAAAGGTATGGTGACATGGGCAAAAGAAAACGCTGTCTCCTCCGGTCTCAAGGACGCTCCGATCCGCTGGATCGTGGACGATTGCGTAAAGTTTGTAGAACGTGAGATCCGTCGTGGAAATCACTATGATGCAATTATTATGGATCCTCCATCTTACGGCAGAGGTCCTAAAGGAGAAATCTGGAAAATTGAGGACGCAATTTATCCTCTGGTACAGTTGTGTGGACAGTTGTTGTCCGATGATCCGCTGTTTTTCCTGATCAACTCCTATACAACCGGTTTACAGCCGGCGGTGTTAAGCTATATGATGAACACGGTGTTGAAAAAATATCATGGCACGATCAACGCTGATGAAATTGGGCTTCCGGTATCCTCGAATGGACTTGTGCTGCCTTGCGGAGCGAGTGGACGGTTTGAACGGTAATAACGAAATGTTGTCCAAGCTTCCACATCATGATATAATTATTTTGTTTCAGAATGACTCGTATTTACCATATTACAGAAATTATACCAGGGAGGAAATATACATGGGATGGCATGACGCTGCGTTTCAGTCGAAAAACTACGACACCGAAACATATAAGAAAGTACAGAATAATAGTTATAAGATTGCAAGAAGATCAATTATATTGCTGCAGATTGGCATTGGGTTTCTGATTCCGTTTGCATTAACGATTGTTATGGGAATTATATATGCAGCAGCAACATTTCAGATATTGGATCCAACAGAATATCTATCAGAATTGCTCTTTTCAATAGGAATTACATTTGTGTTATGTTTCGTTCCACTATTCTGGGGTGCCATTGCATATGCGAGACTACAGGTTGTATGCCAGCATTTAGGATTCTGGTTAAAGGGAGCCGTAGAGTTATCAGATCGCGGAAGATCTGTAAATCTTGGACGAAGTGTCGCACATGCCGTAGGCGCTGAAACGGCAGAAGCAGCATACGCTGCGGAAACGGCAGGTCTGGCAATGGAAAGTGTTAATATCTGTAACCAATATTTGAGAGACAATGGACAGAAACCGATAAGAGTAAACATCTTCAAAATAACAGTATTTGTTGCGAGCATTGTAATCATTGCAGTATATGTAGCTGCAATCGTAAGTGCTTACAGATAAGTGTTTCGGAATGATAAATAAGAACCTGAAAGATCGTATCTTTCAGGTTCTTTTCTCGCTTTATTTCATAGAAAGCACATAAATATCATTTCCATTTTTCGTGCACAATGTTTCTCCCCTGCGGAACATCCACTCAAAAGAATCCTGCTCTGCTTTCAGAAGTTCGGTTTCTTCACCGCTTAAAAGATTAGATTTCTGTTTCCATGGAAACATCAAATTGTGCATCCGGATTTTCCTCATAATCTCCCACTGGCATATACACAGAATAATAAACAACATCCCCATCCACAAAATAACTGCCCAGTGAGCAATCCTGTTCTATGGGAAGCTGTATTTTATTTATATCTACAGTCAAATTTTTTCTGTTCTCTGCGGATTGTTTTGTTTTATCCGAAGAACATCCTGTCAACAGTAAACAAACGAATAAAAATACATACTTATCTTTTTCATATCTGACAGCCCTCCTTTACTGCTAAATTAATTTCTCTTTTTCATCTTGTCAATATTTTCTGGCACACTTTGTCTGGTTTTGGCATACTTTATATGCACATATAAAAATAGATGTGTTACTATAAAAAATATAAAAAAATAGAAAGAAGAGAACTATTGTGAAAAAATTTATTTATTTATGCCATTACTCCATTTTGTATTTATTCTTTTTTTGTTTTACTTTTTTATTATGTTGCGGATTATCTAGCTCCAACGCATAATATGGAATTAGCTCGTTACTTGTTTGCATTGTTTTATCTTTTTCATGCTCTGATAGGTGTATTTGTTTTAGGGTTTATTTTCGGAAAAATCACACAAAAAAGATTTGCCTCAAAAAAACTCATTCATTCTTTATGGCTGGCTGTATTCACCTTTGTTGTTATATTTATAATCGGAGGATTGGACGGTATATTCTCTCAAATGCAATTTCGCTCTCACCAAACGACTATAGATGATTTTATTTTTGGTATTTCCCACCCTGATACACATTACTTTGCTATCGGGACGTTCTGCTCATTTTTTCTTGGTGAACTGCATGAATATTTCATTTTGAAGAAAAAACAAAAAGAAGAGGACGGGATTAAATAAAATTTGATTCCGTCCTTCTCTTCTCATATCATTTAATCATTTTTCAAAACATTAAGATGTATACTCCTCTATTGAAATAATAGTCACATTTTGTTTATTTCTCAATATACCTGGCATACTTTGCCTGTTTTTGGCACACTTTATACACACGCACAAATATTTACCATTATAATTTTTCATAAACACTTTTGTACAGATAACTATCAAGTTTCAAACGAAACATAAATAAGAATTGCTTCAATACATCAGCTAATTCCTAAAATAATGCGGTGGTTCATAATATAGTAACCAACCAAAAACGGCATAGGCTGAAACACTACATACAAGGTAAATCCGTATGACCAATATATTAATGCAATTAAAAATACAATTGTAAATATTTTTATCAATGCTTTATATTTCCTATTATTTATTTGCAGCAGTTTCACGCCATGTTCCTTTAAATAAGGATTTGCAAGCCTTAACAGTACGTAACATAAAATTCCCCACCATAATGGTGCCAACAAAAATAATTTTACCGAAAATAATTTCACAGAACCACTCAGTCCTACTATGCTCGATATCCAGGTGTCATCCAATGGACTTGTGCTTCCTTGTGGCGCAAGTGGACGATTTGAACGGTAAACCCATCCCATTCTCCCAACAACAACGTTCCCAACTTATGTTCAAATTGCGTAAAATAACACAACCCACATGGAATTTCAAACAGAATATGTTCTGATTCCATGCGGGTTATTTTTATAAATTTATTTCGCAATTCCCATGTCCAGCAGTACCGCTGATGCTGCCCACCAGAGATGAAGAATGTACTGATTCGCGCCGCCCTGTTTACCGAACATGAATACCCAGGCATCCATGCTCATAAAGGCTGGTTTGCCCAGAATGAATACGGTTGGTATCGTTATGTATGCAAGTGGAAGAAATACTACTAAGAATGCTGCCATGCAAATGATTCTTGCAGTTTTATTTCTAAGAAACATTCCTCCTTCATGCTTTCCACGGATCAGCTGCATGATGACCAGCACTGCTGTAAAAAGAATCAAATCCATGGCAATCCATTGTCTGAAAGCAAACACTCTTGCTATTTGCGACAACGACAACAATGAAAATGGGAATACCGCTTCCTCCGGCATAGGCATTGTAGCATTCTGTGGAATCATCAGATACAGGATTGCTGCTGCCAGCAGGAAAATAATTCTTTTGGTTAATGGTTTGCTTGTGTTTGTTGCCATAGAAAATCCCCCTTTAAAGTTTATTTTGCCAGGGTGTGCGTAAATGCACAACCAACTGTGCCATCTTTATAAATCAAATTAAAACTATATTGTACAAGTCCTCTATACTGATCTGAATAGCTGCCGCACATTACAGGTACCCACGATGATGGTGTATTCACACCTGTTGTTCCCCATGGGACACTCTGGGGATCAACTACCTGATTGTATTTTCCGCTATTTTTTCCAATACCAACGCACACAATTCTGGCATTCGGTGTTCCGATACCATATAAATATCCGCCAGAGGAAGATGATTCCGGATTTCTGTTTTTCGTAATTGCAACATTGTTAATCAAAACATACTCATCATTTGAAGACATTGTGTATCGGATAATGCTTGTTGCTGTCAGATATTTTCTCGGATCTAAGTAAGTATCTGTCGCTGTCCCTCTTGCTCTCGCACCGCTTACATATTCTTCATTATATACTTTTCCTTCTTCAGTTACCGGGATATAATAAGTTGCACTCTCTATTGTATCTTCATATTGTACACCACTTCGTGCTGTTTTGCCAGCAATTTCAGACTCGATCACAACCGGAACTGTAATCAATTCGTCTCCGATATAAATATCTGCAAATTCAACCTGTTCGCTTGGAAATTGATTTGTTTTTCAGCATATCGATTTTTTAATAAATCTGTTAACATTCCTTGTCTGTATAATCTGCTTAAATAATATGCATCTTTTAGATACCGCATTTCCAATTCAATTTCTTTTCGTTTTTCATAAACGCAGGTTAAATTGGCTAGAATTTTACATGCGGTATCTCCTCTCATACATTCGATTGTAAACTTCATACCTTCCTTTGCAATCTGTTCTGACAGCTCTAATTCATTATTATCTTCGAGAATTGCCGCGTAACAGACATATAGTAATATCCCCTGTACTACATGTCCGCGCAATGTACTTTCATTTTTATGATATTGTTTTAATACTTCTGCATATATTTCACATGCACTGTCATATTTTCCCATTGCCGCAAATGTTCTGGCAATCTGGTTCATTATTGCAAATTCTGTTCGAAACGGTATTCTGTATATTCTTTTTCCAGATGGAAGAGGCGGCATCGTTATTGCAAGTATTTTTCGCCATTCTTCAATTGCTTCTTCGTTGGAAATTCGCCCGTTCCGCAACTTTTCCGTAATTCTGGCTCTTTCCAAATATTGCTTATTAACCGGTATTTTTTTATCAAGTTCTGACTCTATTCTTTCAAATAGCATCTCTGCTTCCTGACGTTTTTCATTCCCAATCAGGCGATTATAATCTCTCACCCATCCATACACTTCATAATGCTCTGACTCTATGAATCCGTAGTATCTCTCACGCTCAATCCCAAGTTTTTTCCACAACCGATACAGCTTCTTCTGATTTGGTGTTCTCCCGGATTCAATTCTGGATACAGTCTCCCATGCACAGATGTCTTCGCTCATCTCATACTGTGTAACTCCTTTTTCTTCCCGCAGATTTTTCAGAAAATAATTGCTGATAATGCACTCTCTCTGCGTACTGCTCTGCATAAATAAAGCCAATGAGATTTCCTTGGTCTGACATTCACCGGCAACCTCATAAAGTGTCCGTATCGCATCCAGATAACGGTCACATTCTTCTACCTCCGCTTTCTCTCCGAGACGCTCCTCACACTCTTTCTTTAGTTCTAGCAATTGTGTCAGCCAATGCAATGCCCCATTTTCTGTCAGGCAGTCGATCCCTTTATTTATCGTGTATTTGGCGGTTTTATCATATTGTATATCCAGAAGGATTCTTCCGAGCAGCCAGATACACTGTGGATAAATCTTCACTTTTTCTTCTTCATCCGTGTATTGTTCACAGATATACTGTTCCATCTTCCGGGCATTATCCAGCAGCCGTTCTGTATCACCGCATTGATATTGCATCCAGAATATCATATAGATCAGATAAATTTCCTGATGAAAAAGATGGATATTCTGTCCTTTTATCTCTGCTGTTGTAAGATGAAGAGACGTCTTAAGCTGCTGCAATACAGCTGTCAGTTTTCCTGCTTTGTTATAATTGCTTATTGCCTCTGCCATCTGTATATACTGCCGATGTATCAGCTTCTCTTCATCGGTTATGTCTTTGTACTGCCGGATCAGTTCTTCTGCATCGGCTGACCTTTTCTGCAAAAGAGCCTCGTATATTCTGTCCCGCAGTTCCAGAATCCTATATTCGTCACTGCTTACAACAATTTCTAATTTATCTAAAGATTTGCCATAAGTCTCAAAAAGTGCTTCCATTATAAGATATTCAATCTCTTTCGTACCATTCTCAACTCTCGAAAGTTCTGCCGCACTCAACAGCCCCCTCGCTGCCTCTTCAATCGTCCGTCCCTGTTTTTCCCGAAATTCACGGATCATATGCCCGAGTCTTTTCCCCATAATTGTTTCTATCCTTCTTGCGATTACCTCTCGCACAATTTCTTCCGTTTGATATACAGATTTATCTTTGGATTTTCTACTACAATTATACTCGAATTTTAACGTTTTTCATATGACGTTTTCTGAAACCTGTAATACATTTTAACAGCGATTATGTACTTTCTCCGCAAAGCATAAAACTGCTGTCATATGCCCTCTGCACATGACAACAGTTTTACTTATGATTTATAACATTTTTTTCTTTCGCAGGAAAAGCATCGTAATTACACAGATCAGCAATGTAATAATACAAATGATCAGAAATCCGTGCGGCGTATTTGCAAACGGCATCCAGTTTTCATTGACATTCATACCGTAGATACCGGAAATGACCGTTGGGATTGCCATTACAATTGTAATAGATGTCAAATATTTCATAACGTTATTCAGGCGGTTATCCAATAAAGAGGACATCAGCTCTCTTGTTCCGTTGATAATATCTCGATAGATACTTGTCATTTCGATTGCCTGACGGTTTTCCACAATCACATCATCCAGAAGCTCTTTATCTTCCGGGTACTGCTCCAGCCGTTTATAACGGGTCAGCCGGTCAAGCACAACCCCATTTGCCCGGAGGGATGTCGCAAAGTAGACCAGTGTGGATTCCAGTTCATGCAGATTGATCAGATCGGAGTCGTCTGTATCGCTTCCAACACGTTCTTCTATCTCAGTACGTCTTTTATCGATGATCCGGAGATTTGCCTGATAAATTGCTGCCGTCCGGTAAAGGATCTGATACACAAAACGAAGCTTCTTCTTTGTGCTGAATTCTTTCACCCGGCTCCGCACAAAGTTCTGCAATACCGGCGTATCCTCCGTGCAGACCGTAACAATGATATCCTGTGTCAGAATGATACCAAGCGGAATTGTCGTGTATGTTCTCTGATCATGACGTATCTCGATGGCCGGGATATCCACCAATATCAGCGTATATCCATCCTGCAGTTCAATACGGGAACTTTCTTCAACGTCGAGTGCAGCCTTCACGTCATCAATGTCTACCATTAATTTCTCAGCAATTTCCTCACACTCATCATGTGTTGGGTTGATCATCTGCACCCATACACCATCACTTAATTTTTCTTCTTCATGTATGACCTGATCGTCCGTCCTATAATAAGTCATCATAATTGTCACCTGTTCCTATGTCCAGCCACGTTACTTTTTCCCAAATGTGTCTTTTCACAGCTCTCTCGTATACGTTTTACATATACTTTATCATAACACACATTTTTTTATCATGCCACGTCATTTTTTTCATATGTAAATATACTCCGGCGAAACATCTCCTGATGTAAATGCCAGTTTACTCTTGAATATATTCATTATTTTTTTGCCCGGTCAGGAAGCTGTACCAGAATGATTGCAGCAAACATCAGCACGCAGCCCATAAGTTCTTTGGTCGAAAGCGTCTGATGTAAAATCAGCCAGCCCGCGATCACAGAGATTACAGATTCCATGCTGAGGATCAACGATGCAACGGTCGGATTCATTCCCTTCTGTCCGACAATCTGCAGCGTATATGCCACACCGCAGGACATGACACCTGCGTACAAAATCGGCATCCATGCTGCAAGAATATCAGACATTTGCGGATGTTCCGTCAAAAACATTCCTACACCAGACAGGATTCCACAGGTAAAAAATTGTATGCACGACATTTTCACTCCGTCCACTTTCGGGGAAAAATAATCGATCACTAAAATATGCATTGAAAATACCAGCGCACAAAGCATTAATAAAAGATCTCCCTTTTGAATAGAAAATCCGCTTTCCGTCATACATAAGAGGTACAATCCGACTACCGCGATTCCGACACCGCACCAGATTTTTGCACCCACTTTTTTTCGCAGGAAAATGCCAAGTACCGGAACAATCACGATATACATGGCTGTGATAAATCCGGCTTTTCCAACGCTTGTATACATGATTCCAAACTGCTGCAGGTTGCTTGCCACGCACAGTAAAACGCCACAGGCAATGCCACCAATCACAAGTGTTTTCTGACTTTGCGGACTGCTTTTTACTTCTTTGCCAGTCTCGTCTTCCATGCACTCGACACCGTTTTTACGGTTAAATTTGTTTAAAATGGCAATACACGGCAGCAATACCACTCCACCGATCAGACAGCGCACCGCATTAAAAGTAAACGGACCAACATAATCCATGCTGACACTCTGGGCAACAAATGCAACGCCCCAGATGGTCGCAGTTAAAAGTAATAATAATGATTGACGTAAGATAAACTTATTCATAATCCTCCTTGTTTGCGGAGCAAATGCGACTGTCCTTACAGGAGCAGAGGATTTTGTCTCCCTGCTTTCTATAACAGAATAGGGCGGCTTATAAAGCCACCCTGCTTAATCTTCAAAACTAAGTTACCATTTTCGGGCAATTTGTGCAAGCATTTCCACAGATTTGTTATGAAAAAAACTGATACCCAGTTTATAAATATCATAGAACTGCTTAAGAGATTCTTCACTTTCCAGTCAAATTTCTGTCACAAATTTCCTTTAATATAAAATCATCAAAAGGAGCTGCCGGTTTCAAAGCAGTTTGGGGTTGGAACAGTTCCGTCTAAATACAATTCCTGTGGACATTATTTTTTCCAATGTCTACAGGGTTAAAATATATATGGGCAGCATTTCGTAAAGTTCGAAATGCTGCCCTCCTTTTTAATGTCCGTCGCCGGATTTAAATCCGGTATCTGACACGATTTTTTCACTGTTCTGTTTCACGGTATCGGAAGCGGTGTAAGCACTGTCCTCATACAAAAAGATATGCAGTTCTTTTACATTGTCGCTCAGATCACACGGTATCACGACATCACCTGTTTTTTTGCTCAAAACCTTAGTTGTCTTGGTAAATGGAAATCCTGTGGTGTCTCCAATGGAATATTGGAAAACCTGTGACGCAAGCGCTAACAGTTCTGCATTTGAAAAACTGGTCTGGATATCACCACATACCTCATTGATGAGCTTATTTACGGTTGTAAGATCGGACTGCTGTGCTTTTTTCACCATCGCGGTCAAAACCGTACGCTGACGCTCTGTTCTGCGGTAATCATCACCGCCTCCATATCGGATTCTCGCATATGCACATGCCTGCACACCGTTTAAAGTATATGTGCCTCCCTGCGTAAGATTCTCGGCCTTATTTCCGGTCAATTCGTTTAACTCCCGGATATATCCGGTCATGAGAGACGCCTCATCATCTGTGATCTCCATGTCCACACCGCCAAGTAAATCGACGCATTCGATGATCGAGTTGAAGTCGACTGTCACATAATCTGTAATGTTTAAATCAAGGTTTACATTTAGCATGGATATCGCCTGCTCCGGTCCACCCTTAGCGTAGGCGGCATTGCATTTCTGGAAAATTCCATCTCCGGTATCCAAATAAGTGTCGCGGTAGACAGAAACCAATTTTACCTCTTTTGTATCATTATTAATATTGGCAAGCATAATGACATCGCTCCGCCCCTGCGACAAATTTCCATTGGAGCGATTGTCCAGACCAAACATCGCAATGGTCTGGTAACCCTTCATAATTTTCTGGGATTCCTGCGAAATATCCTCATTGACCTCAATCTTGTCCATATCCAGCTTTGTTTTCTCAATTTTGCTTAATTTTGACACAAAAAAAAGAACCACCGCAAGAATAAGCAGCAACACGATCTCCATGATAAAAATCGTGTTGCGCCGCCTTCTTGCTGCCGCTCTTTTCTGATATCTTCTGCTGTTTTTTCTGTGATTCTGTTCCCTTATCGGATTTACGTTTTCTCTCTGGCTCATTTTTCATCCCCGGCTTTCTTTTTGTAATCATTCAGTACTTTAAATTTATGTTACAAAAAGAGAGCCAGTGATTCAATCAAGCTTTTCTTAATCATTCTTAATATCTGTCGTATAATTTCTTATGAAACTTTTAAGGACTGCACCTTTTAAACCGCTGATTCTCATGAAATAGCAAAGCAGATATAAGAGCAGTAAATGCGCCGGATAGAAAACATAGAAGAAATATTTCATTTTCCAGCCGTGGGTTCCGTTTTCTCCCGTATCCACAGGGTTAAAATATATGGGCAGCATTTCGGAAGTGGAAATGCTGCCCTCCTTTTTACTCTCAATTCATCCACAAAATTACACCTATTGCCTGTACCAAACCATTTCCTGCAGATTACACCAGAAATAATCATCTGTACAGCCTGCTACATAGCATGTAAACATATCTCCAGCCTTGCTATCATCATAATAAAAGCTGAGTCTTGGGCATAGCCCCTGTTGGGAGCGGTCTGTCAGTTCCCATACATATGGTTCCTGATTACAAAATCCTATATTTTCAGATTCTAATGTATAAATATAAGCACCGTCTTCCTGAATACGGAACGCCATGCCCCAGCTCGGACAATACCATGTGCCAATGAAATTCTTTTCCATTGTCTCAGCATAATCATCAAACACATCAAAGCCTTCCACCGAAGATGCATCTGCTGTGATCTGGAAAGACGCATATTCACTGTCTGTGATCGGTCCAGATTTCACTATATTGCTCTGATCCGGTTTAAGTTCCGTATCTTCTATTATTTCTGATGCCATCTCTGTGTTTTCAGTTTCCTGATTTTTTATGTCAGCTTCTGTGGAAATCTCTGTGCCATTATGATATGTTTCATCCTGGCTTTCCTGCTGCTTCCCCGTCTTCATTGCTTCCCATTGTGTATGTATATCACTTCCTGCACCCACAAAAATCACAAGACTCAATCCTACAATAAAGCACCACATCAGCACGAGGATAAAAAGAGTTAAAAATCTTATTCCTTTCTTTTTTCCTAGTCCCTTCCCCTTATTTTGGGAACGTCTCAGAAGATAAACAATCCTTACACTGACTAAAATCCACAAGCCCACTAAAAGCAGCGTTGCCCCAATAAGCATAAAATTATAATAACTATCTGAACTTCCCACAACAAATGTCCAGATTCCATAACCGATGGCAGTTGCAGCCATCAATATTCCAAACCAAAGATTCAGATATGGCTCTGTTTTTGTGTCCTGTTCTGCCATGATCTCCCACGTTTTTACAGTGTCCATCAGCCTGGTCTGATCCCCGCTTCTGAAAATCTCCTGTAATTCATCATCCGACAGCTTAACGGTCTTAGAAGGCACCGCAGAGCAATGCTCCAGTTCGATCTGCCAGCTGTCCTCCCTCGCACGAAATGATGCTGCTGCAAGCAGAAAATAATAGGTCTTCAACACATTTTTTCCCAGACTTTCTACTGCAATCTGGGAAAGTGCCTGTTTTGCAGCCAACGGTTTTTCCATCAGGATGTCCTGCTTGGCCATTGTCAGCAGGGTTATACTCTTTAAGAAAAATTTTTTATTATGATTTTCGCGATAGATGACCAGATTATAATCGTGCTTTTCCTGCAGCGTAAAATCCTTCATCCGCTTTGCAACAATTCCATTATGGAAAATGCGAAACCCCATCATAGAAAACATGCATATAACATAAAGAAGAATGTAGCTTGAAAGCTTTATTTCTATCTGTGGAAACAGTATTTTATCCACCATACCAAGAGCAAATAATAACAGTAAAATCAGATATCTGAACGCGCACTCTCTCTTTGCTCTCCGTATACATTTTCTTGCCATTTCAATTCCGCGGTTGTCGTACAATTCCACTGATTCATTTGTGTCATATATATTCACGATTCCTGCCCCTTTTGTATTATGTCAAGCTTGTATTTCATTTTCTATCAAAAGCTAAACCGCTGAATATCCGCTGATTCCCATGAAATAACAGATCAGATATAAAATCAGTAAATGTGCCGGATAGAAGATGTAGAAGAAATATTTCATCTTCCAGCCACGGGTTCCGTTATAAAATGCGATCGGGATAAAACCGAACAGCGCCGGTGTCTCCCAGATGAATGATGCACATCCTGCGATGAGCTGCCACATTTTTTTCTTGCGGAAAATGTATAAGACCATGATACAGAATACACCTTTTTCGGCATAATCGGTCTTTAAAAAATACGCCAGTGCCATTCCTGCTGCCACGATCAGGATATACAAGATCACCTTCAACGCCTGATTCCACTCTTCTTTTTCTTCCACTGCACGGTAAGCGATCATCGTCAGCAAACCAATGAATAGTGTAAAAAAGACATTCTGATAATTGAATTCGAGTATTTTGCTGCTGAATGCCAGATCGAACGGTATCTCTGAGAGCAATGCAAACAGCCCAAGCCGCATCGCATATTTTTTCACATCATGTGTATGCAAAAATCCCTCCACCAGCAAGAAGCAAAAGATTGGGAACGCCACACGTCCGATCATTCGCATGATCGTGTATGTCCAATACAGTGCTCCATTTGCTGAAAGCCACTGCATAATTGCATCTGCATTTGTCTGGTCAAGTTCTCCCAGCCCGTTTACCATCAGAAGTCTTGCCAGCACAGCAGCGCCGATATGGTCGATCAGCATGGTGACGATGGCGATCATTTTTAAGGTACTTCCGCTAATTCCTTTTTTCTTCTCCATAATCTTCCTTTTTCTAGCCAACAAACTCGGCAACACATCTTCTGTATGCCGCTACCGGATCAGCTGCCTGTGTGATCGGTCTGCCGACTACGATATAATCAGAGCCAAGCTCTTTTGCTTTTGCAGGTGTTGTCACACGCTTCTGATCTCCTACATCTCCGTCTGCAAAACGCACGCCCGGTGTGATAGTAAGGAATTTTTCTCCACATACTTCGTGTACTTTTCCTGCCTCTAATGGAGAGCATACCACACCATCTAACCCTGCTTCCATTGTATTTTTTGCATAATGCATAACCGTTTTGTCAATCGGTTTGTCAATCCACAATTCTTCCTGCATCACTTCCTCACTTGTGGAGGTAAGCTGTGTCACAGCGATCAGCAGAGGTCTCGTTCCGTCTGCTCTTGTCAGTCCCTCAATCGCTGCGGACATCATCGCTTTGGTTCCTGCCGCATGAACATTGCACATATCAACATCAAGGTTTGATAATACTGCCATGGATTTTTTGACTGTATTTGGAATATCATGTAATTTCAGATCAAGGAAAATCTTATGTCCCATCTTCTTAATTGTTCTGACGATCTCAGGTCCTTCTGCGTAAAAAAGTTCCATTCCGATTTTTACAAATGGCTTTTCATCCTGAAATTTGCTTAAAAAGCTCACTACTTCTTCTTTGCTGTTAAAATCACAGGCAATAATGACATCTCTTCCCATAAGTTCTCCTTTTTCTATTCTCTGTATTTATTCTTTTTACAGTGACCGTTATGTATCACCTCATCAAAGAATACTACATCCAAATTTAATTGTAAACATAATTACCTGCAAAAACATTCATTTTTTTCTAGACAATTGCATTTAATTATGCTAATATAACAAAGTACGGTTTTGGTCGTGCAACCGAATATATCGGAATGTGGCTCAGCTTGGTAGAGCGCTTCGTTCGGGACGAAGAGGTCGCGTGTTCGAATCACGTCATTCCGACTGACTGAGAGGATATTGATATCACATCAATATCCTTTTTTTATTACTTTCACACAAAATTTCACCCAAACATACTACAAATATAAAATTTAACAAAAAATTCACATTATAACAGCAATTTGTGGCTGTTTTGCTGCTGGCAATATGCTATAATAATCGGACAAGCGAAAAAGGAGATGACACTATGAAGAATATAGAATTGTCAGCCTGTGAAGAAATGATAATGACAATTATCTGGAACAATGAGGCTGAATTAGATTTAGCAGCAGTCATGACTCAGACAAACGAGCGCTATCATACTGCCTGGAAACCACAGACAGTATCTACTTTTCTTGCAAGAGCTAAGAAAAAAGGCTTTCTGGCTTCTTATCAGAAAGGACGTTACTCTTACTATCAACCACTTGTGAGCAAAGAGGAATACCGCAAAATGAAGCTTCTCGCCCTGTTGACCCAGTTCTATGATAACGATAGGGAAGCTATGAAGAAAGATATAATGGCATGAAAAAAACAGTTCTAATTACCGGTGCGTCACGTGGTATCGGACGTGCAATCGCTGTTGCTTTTGCAAAAGCAGGTTATAACCTTATCATCACCTGCTCCAAAAGTGAAACAGAACTTTTACATTTAAAAAACGATCTGGAAAGAGACTATTCCGTAGATGTCCTTGCAAGTATTGGTGACATCTCTGATTTCGAATATGTGACACAGCTTTTTTCACATATTGAGCAGCGTTTTCACGGTGTCGATGTGTTAGTCAACAATGCCGGGATCTCATATGTCGGTCTGCTAACTGACATGACGATCGATGAATGGAATCATATTCTGGGTGTGAATCTCACTTCCGTATTTTCCACCTGTAAACTGGCGATTCCTCATATGCTTTCCAGAAAATCCGGAAAAATCATTAATATTTCCTCTGTCTGGGGAAATGTTGGAGCCTCCTGTGAAGTAGCCTATTCCGCCTGCAAGGGAGGAATGAATTCTTTTACCAGAGGTCTTGCCAAGGAACTTGCACCAAGCAATATTCAGGTAAACGCCATTGCATGCGGCTGCATCGACACACAGATGAATGCATGCTTTTCCGAAGAAGAACGTGCTGCATTAACAGATGAAATTCCAGCCGGAAGATTCGGAATGCCGGAGGAGGTTGCCTCCCTTGTTCTGACGCTTGCCGAAGGAAATGAATATCTGACAGGTCAAATCATAACATTAGACGGTGGCTGGATTTAGCCATCGTCTTTTTTCTTAGATTTTAAGAATAAATTCAGAAAATCGGTACTTTCCAATATTTACCAGTCAAGTGAGCTAAAATCCTTTTAATTTAACGAAAAGGAGCTCTCACTAATGAAAATTCAAGAAGAACGTGTACTCTTATTAATGGAGGAAAACGGGATCACACAGCGAAAAATGGCACAGGATCTCGCCATTTCCCCAACCACACTAAATGGCTATCTGCATGGAAAATATCTTCATGTTCCGGATGATGTGATACGCGAAATTGCTGACTATCTGCAGGTTTCCGTCGACTATATAACAGACCGGTCGGCACTGCTTCAGATTGGGAACGGGATCCACGACAAAGAGGAAGCGGTGGTTTTTGATAATTATCGTCATCTGCGTCCTTCTGACAAAAAAATCGCAGCCGACCTTATCAGCCAGCTGCTTAAAAATAATCCCGACAATTCCACCAGATCCTGATTCTGTTTACTGACTTTCCTCTGCAGTCAGAATAATGACTGTTCTCGGCGGAACTTTTAATGATTTTTTATAATAAAACTCTGTCTGTTCTTCCACATTTTTTCCATCTTCATATGGAAGGAATGTGTTGACACAGACTTTCCACTGCATGCCCATTGGAAGCTCCGGAAGCTGCATAATCAGTGTTTCCCAATATGCATTCATACAATAGAACACAATATCATCACGGATATCATTCTCATCTCTCCCTGCATACATAATACCGATCAGCCGGCTGTTATTATCTGTACCGCCATTCCATGGGAAACCATTGTGGATACTGATCTCCGGCAGTTTACATGCCGCCGGTTTTGTAGTCTTACGCAGGATCGCATTATCTTTCCGCAGGCGGATCATATAGCGGAAGAAATCGTGGATTTCTTTGTATTCTTCCAGTCGGTTCCAATCCAGCCAAGATGTGATATTATCCTGACAGTAAGAGTTGTTATTTCCAAACTGTGTATTGCAGAATTCATCTCCTGCAAAAAACATCGCCGGTCCGCGGCTGCACATCAATGTTGCAAACGCATTTTTTACCATGCGGCGGCGCAAGCCCTCGATTTCCGGATCATCTGTTGCGCCTTCTGCCCCACAGTTCCAACTGTTTCCATTGTTATCACCATCCGTATTTCCCCAGCCGTTTTTCTCGTTGTGCTTCATATTATAAGAATACAGATCATATAAAGTAAATCCATCGTGGCACGTCAGGAAATTCACGGATGCACTGATTCCTCGATGTGCCGGATCGTACAAGTCTCGTGATCCGGTAATTCGCGTGATCGCGGTTCCAGCCATCCCACCATCGCCCTTTAAGAAGCGGCGCATGTCATCACGGTATCTTCCATTCCACTCTGCCCAACGGCTCCAGGATGGGAAACTGCCCACCTGATATAAACCACCGGCATCCCATGCCTCGGCGATCAGCTTTGCTTTTGCGAGAATCGGATCGCATGCAAGTCCCTGTAAAATAGGTGGATTTTCCATCGGTGCACCATTCTGGTCTCTGCTTAAAATAGATGCAAGGTCAAACCTGAATCCATCCACCCTGTAATTGATGACCCAGTATCTCAGACAGTCAATGATAAATTTACGCACGATCGGATGGTTACAGTTCATGACATTTCCACATCCACTAAAGTTGTAGTAATATCCATCCGGTGTCAGCATATAGTAGATATTATTGTCAATTCCTTTAAAGGAAAAACATGGTCCCTTCTCATTTCCCTCCGCTGTATGGTTAAATACAACGTCCAAAATAACCTCTATTCCATTTTCCTTCAGTTCATAGATCAGATTCTTTAACTCATCACCCTCATGATTGTGTTCCACCACTGAAGTATAACTTGTGTTGGGTGCAAAAAAACAGACTGTGTTGTATCCCCAGTAATTATACAGACGTTCTCCGTCCACCACACGGGTATCTTCCATCTCATCAAACTCAAAAACAGGCATCAGCTCCACTGCATTGATCCCGAGATCTTTCAGATAAGGGATCTTTTCCCTCAAGCCCTCAAAAGTACCTGGTGCTTTCACGCCGGAGGATGCATCTCTTGTGAAACCACGCACATGCATTTCATAAATGACCAGATCTTCAAACGGATGATTCAGAAAACAGCTCTTTTCCCAATCAAAATTATTTTCCACTACCCGGGCATGGTATACAAAGTCTTTTCCACCTTCCGGGCGCTCTCCCCAGTGTCTCTGCCCTGTCACTGCCCGGGCGTATGGATCAAGCAGGATATTGTCTTTATGAAACCGCAGTCCTTTTTTTTCATCATATGGTCCATCCAGCTGGAACGCATATTCAAACTCTTCGATATTTAACCCAAATACCAGCATGGAATATGTGCTTCCAATACAGTAAGTTTCCGGATAACGTATTTTTGCAAATGGCTCCTGTTCTTTCGGGCGGAACAATAACAGTGTACATCCGGTCGCCCCCATGGAATGGATGGTAAAACTGACTCCATTCGCCGCCTGCGCCGCACCATTCCTGTCATAAAATCCGGGCCGCACCTTATATCCTGAAATTTCATCCAGCGGCTGAAGTTTATCACCCCTGTGTGGTTTATGATCAAAGTTCATCTGTTTTCACCTCATTTTCTTCTGCTCTATGGTAACGCATTCTGACACTCTGCATGCTTCACAGCATGCATCGCTTTTAATTATATTCTTATTATACTCGAAATACTTGATTTTACAATTTTTGTATACTACATTATATTTAAAATAATCAAAAAGGAGCATGGTTTTCCATAAAACACATGGAATGAACCAACCATTATTTTCAATGCGCACTTTATATGTATCCAGAACCCCCGCAGACTCTTCTGTCTATCCGACCATCAGCGCGGCACTTGATGCCATTCCGATGGATCTTAATGAACCGGCCTGCATTTATCTTGCACCCGGCATTTACCATGAAAAAATAACTATCAATAAACCATATCTGACGATCCTCGGCACTGGCAAGTCAAATAAAGATGTCGTCCTGACTTATGATGATTACGCCCTTGCTCCCATGGCTGATATTGGAAAACTCGGAACTTTCCGCTCCTACTCTGTTTTCATTGATACGCATGACGTCACACTGCAAAATCTCACAATTGAAAATGCATCGGGCGATTCTCTCACACACGGACAGGCAATCGCGCTCTATGCCGATGGTGACCGGCTTGTGATTGATTCCTGCCGTCTGATTGGACATCAGGATACCCTTTTCACCGGACCGCTTCCGCCAAAAGAGATCGAGCCTGACGGTTTTATCGGTCCAAAACAATTTGCCCCAAGGATCAACGGCAGACAATATTATAAGAACTGTTATATTTGTGGCGACATTGATTTTATTTTTGGAAGTGCCACTGCTTATTTTGAAAACTGCGTGATAGAATCCCTGTGTCATACTACGAATGTAAATGACATTCAGGGCTACATTACTGCCGCCTCCACACCGGAAAGTCAGGAATACGGATATGTATTTTCCAACTGTAAACTTATCTCAAAAAACTGTCCTCCAAATTCTGTCTATCTCGGAAGGCCATGGCGCAATTATGCTAAAACCGTGTTTCTTGAATGTGCATTGGGAAATCATATTCATGAATGCGGTTTTCATGACTGGAAGAAAGAGGATGCACGAAATACGGTTTTGTACGCAGAATATAGAAATTACCCCGCATCCAGCGCAGACACAACATCCAATAACCGTTCCCTAAACGATGATATCCACTGTATTGACGGCAGATGCATACCTTATCCACACCGGGCAGAATATGTCTGTGAATTAGATGCCGTACAGGCAGAACATTTTTCCAAAGAGAATGTGCTTTCCGGGGCAGATTACTGGAATCCATGACGTTCTCACAGATGGTTACAGTTCGCTCGTGCCTCGTTCCAGTAACCACAGATGTGGAGAGCTTTGGAACAGCTTGCAGATTATCATTGTTTTCTTTTCAGAAAAATGGTAATATAAAGTTAATATTTCACTGGTGTGTTACCAGCAATCACAAATGCAGATCAAAAAGAACTATACTTGTCAATAACTTGAGGAGGGTATCATACATGGAAGAAAAGATTTATAAAACAATGAGTTCCACAGGTGCTGCAAATCTTGCAATCGGGATCTGCGTTCTTGTTGGCGGAATTGTTTCCGGAATCCTTTTGATCGTAAACGGTGCAAGATTATTAAAACACAAAGGAAAAATTATGTTTTAATGGTATCTTTCCAAAAAGGAGAGAATGTATCCCTTTAAAGGGACACTTTCTCTCCTTTTTTCTTGCAATAAGTCAGCCTATTTTACGAATTCCTCAATCACACAGGAATGTTCCTTTGTCTTCACATCATAATTAATCCCGACAAGCAATAGGTTTCCCTGATATTCTTCCAGACTTTCACAATATTCTTTCCCTTTGATCTGGCTGATTGCTCCGGCTGCGCTCTTATCCCATTTCAATTCGACCACAAGTGCCGGTTTCTCCGGGTATTTTTTTCTTGGAATATATACCATATCTGCGAATCCTTTTCCCCCTGCCAGTTCACGATGCACAGTATAAAAATTTCTTGCAGCGTATAATGCCAGCGAGATTGTATAGCTTAATGCATTTTCGTCATTATACTGAATATGTGACGTCTCAAAATGAGCCTGTCTGATTCCTTCTGCAACCTGTTCCGGTCTTCTCTGCCAGATGGCATTCAATATGTCTGCGGAATTTTTCAGTGCCTGTGATACTTCTCCCCAGTCAGACACAGACACCGCATTCACATACTCACTTCTTATTTCATTATTTGGAATAAACACACATTTTTCATTCGAGTCATACCCCAGATAGCCTAGATGGATCAACAGTGTCAGGACATCATCCTCGGTGCGGAAAGTCGTCATATCGTTTGTAAAACTGCCCGTATTCACCGGTACTTTTTCCCCGGCGATTATGCTTAACACATCATCTTTCAGTCCGTCAAAGTTCATATCAATGTAAAACTGTAACGCTTCAAATGTTTCTGTCTGATTCCAGTAATTTTCTATTTTTTCAAAACGCATACAGTTCACAACCGATCTCGGACTGTAAATGGATTTCTCTTTTTCAAAGGAATAACCATCATACCAGCTTTTCACCTCTGACATGTCTGCTTTATATTGTCTGCACAATGCTTCTACTTCTGTTTCCGTGAATCCCACATAAGATGCAAGTGGTCCGGGACTGATCATGGAAAATTCATCAAACATATTTAACGCAGAATGCGTCCCATACTTTTTGATTGGCAGAATTCCTGTCATATACGCAAGGTGAATATATCCTTTATCTTTTAGCAGATCTCTCAGAAAATCAAGGTATTTCTCCTGCGCTTCCTTGTCCTGCTTGTATTCCCTGAAAATACAGTCCCATTCATCAATAATCACTACGAACGGAATCTTCTTCTCTCTGTAAATATCCTGCATGGATTCCACAAGGTCTGTATCGTCAAAATAATCCACATCCGGATGCTCTGCTTTCAGTTCCCGGATCACCAGCTTTTTGATCCGGTCGATGCGCACCTGGTGCTCGGCGTGCGTGCCGTGGGAAAAGTTCAGGCGCGCGACGTTCATGCCCGCGAGCATCATGGCGCGCAGCGTCTCCTCGCTGTCGCAGGCGGGGCCGATGGTGCAGACGATCTTCGTTTTTCTCATATCCGACTCCCTCTCCGCATGTTGCGGTTTACTTTTTCTTCTTGCCGAACCAGCGGCGCTCCTTGCGGTTGCGGCCCTCGGGCTCGTCGTCGGCGGTGATGTTCCGGGCGGCCTCGGCCACGGCGTCGGCGTCAAAGTCGACGCCCATTTCGGCCGCGGTGTTGCGCATCTGATCAAAGAACTCGAGCTGGGCCTTGAGCGTCTGGAGCATTTCGCGCGTGAGCGTGGATTTGCCCGAACCCGAGACGCCCGTCACGACCGTGAGGGCGCCGAGCGGAATGTCGAGCCGATCGATTTTGAGATTGCGAAGCGACACGCCGCAGACCGTCATGTGGGGGTCCGAGGCCGCGTCGAAGCGGTGCTCGGGAATGCCCGTGGCGCGCTGGGGCGACGAGAGGGCGCACCCCGTCGGCGAGCGCGGATTGGAGAGTAGATCCTCGAGCGTTCCTTCGGCCACGATTTCGCCGCCCTCCTTGCCCGCGCCCGGTCCTAGATCCACCATGCGGTTGGAGGCGAGCATCACCTGCGGATCGTGTTCGATCGCGATCACGGTGTTGCCCGCTTCGGTCACGCGGCGGATGATGCCGTTGATGCGGTGCAGATCCCGGGGATGCAGACCGATGCTCGGTTCGTCGAGCAAAAAGAGCGTGTTCGTGAGCG
>ENA-OPBS01000751-OPBS01000751.1-human-gut-metagenome-genome-assembly--contig:-NODE-751-length-26798-cov-3.191041_pt1 | contig 26798 bp, 16 predicted proteins | sample MGYA00241074_ERZ501463 | MGnify/ENA primary metagenome ERZ501463 (study PRJEB25962, sample SAMEA2042578) | human gut metagenome | biome: human gut; feature: human-associated habitat; material: faeces...
CGTTTCAGGGGGCAGATACGGACGGGGAGAAAATATGCAAGGCTTTTGGTGAAAAATTTTCAACCGCCCGGCTGGACGGATTGAAAAATTTTCGCCAAAACCCGCAGGGCGCGAAGCGGCCTTGCAGATTTTTAGGGGGCCCGTCCGTAGCTTCGCACCCTGAACCACGCAAGGTGGAGCTACTGACGGGATAAATAAAAATGGGAAAATCGTTATATGGGAAAAAGAGAATTGAAATACGGCAGGATTCGGAAGATTTTGCCATGCAGCATATATAAAAAAGACATATATGGGTATGTATTCTTTGACAGGGTTATATATTAATTGCCAAATAGTTTCTAAGATTTACTGCTATTGATTAAGTTCGAAAGGTTAATTCATGTATTTTTCCCTGTTGCAAATGCCCATAACGTCTTCATGTCTATATTATCTTAGCTGAGTTTGTTATATGGATAGAAAGTAAAAAAGTTCTGATATTTTCCGTTTTTTCAAAATTATGTTTTTTATGGGTTTTAGATCGTCAGCCTGCCTATTTTTGTAAAACTGTGGTATATTTGCAGTTAATATGTACTTTTTAGAGCAAATACCTATGGAAATAATATCTCTGCGTCAATCACCAAAATACCTCGAAGCTGCCATTGCCTACTTTCAGGACAAGTGGGCTACGGAAGAATCCCGTATGGTATATGACGACTGCTTCCGCTGCTGCCTGAATGCTGAGAGTCCATTGCCCCAATGGTATCTGTTGCTTGATTCCGGCACCATTGCAGGCTGTGCAGGACTGGTCACCAATGATTTCAACTCACGGATGGATTTGTACCCCTGGCTGGCAGCCCTGTATATTGAAGAATCCTATCGAGGCAAATATTTAGGCAAACGCCTCATTGAAAGAGCCATGCAGGATGCAGCCAAATATGGTTTCAGCCAACTGAGTCTGTGTACAGACCATACCGGCTATTATGAAAAGTTAGGTTTCCGATACATCGGAAACTGTTATCATCCCTGGGGCGAAACCACCCGGGTTTATCAGATTCAACTTTAATTTCACTCAACCACATTCAGATGGAGATACGGAATTTAGAACATACCGATTTTGATACACTGTTTTGCGCCTTTGAAAGAGCATTTTTAGACTATGAGATACATTTTGAAAAGGAAGAGGTACGCTCCATGCTCCAACGGCGTGGATATAACCCGAAACTCTCTTTCGCAGCCTTTGTAAATGGTGAGATAGTGGCTTTTACACTGAACGGAACCGGAACATTCAACGGCCTTCCTACGGCTTATGACACCGGAACCGGAACGGTGAAGGAATACAGAGGACAGAATCTGGCCGGAACCATCTTTACCTATTCCATCCCTTTTCTCAGGGAAGCCGGCATTTGCCAATATCTGTTGGAAGTTTTGCAGAACAATGAGAAGGCGATTACGGTTTACCGCCGGATGAACTTTGCCGTAACCCGGGAGTTTGACTGTTTCAGACAATTCATCAAACAAATCGATCTTCGGAAAGCAAACACCGACTGTGTGGTAGAGCCTGTACATGCAGAAGCCGTTAGAAAGGTACAGCAGGTTTGCGATTTTAATCCTTCGTGGCAAAACAGCATCGAATCCATTGAAAAAGGTATCTCTGAACTGACTTGCCTCGGTGCTTTTCTCGACGACAAAATGGTCGGTCATTGTGTCTTCGATGTGCATACTGGTGACTTGTCCCAGATAGCTGTTCAGAACGAATACCGACGGAAAGGTATTGGTTCCAGGTTGCTGCAGGAAGCAAGCCGACAGATGAAAACCGATTTCATCAAAGTCCTGAATGTTGATTCCGAAACATCGGCAATGCCCGCTTTCCTTCAAAGCAGGAACATCCCCTTGGCAAGCAAACAGTTTGAAATGATATTACCACTTTAAACTATAATGATATAGTCCATAAAAAAAGAATAGTGACACAGATACCCTTACATCAGATTATACAAATTTCCGACTGCGGAGTGCAGATTCGGAAAATATCATCTTTACAAATCAAGGATGCAGTTCATTATGCCCACAGGGATGATTATTATATGTTCGGTATCATAATACAGGGTTCCTGTAAATTGCACGTAGACTTTAAAGATTGGCAGCTGCAGAAAGGTGAAGTTATGTTTATCCAGCCCGGACAGGTCCATTCTTTTGTGGATGCTGGAGAACTGGAGGCATATGTTATGATAGTTGACAGTGTTCTGGTAAATGAGAATTGCAGAAAGACTTTTGACGAATATTCATTGTGCCCAAGCCAGATATTACTGGATGAAAGTCAACAGAAAGAACTTATTGCTATATTTGATATATTGAGCCAACGGCTTCAGAGTAATTCAGATGGGCAGACAAAGTATATATCAGCTCATCTCGCTACAGCTGCAACTTGTATCATAGCCGAAGCCGTTGAAGATTCAAGATCAAAGAACGTGATAAAGAATACAAGGCTAACAGAACTTATGCTGAAATTCAGGAGGGAATTGAAAGAACATGTCAATACTAACAGAAAGCCATCATTTTATGCCTCACGGTTACATGTATCAGTTGTTTATCTGAACGAAATAGTCAATAAGTCCGCCGGAATGAGTGCTACACAATATATCCTAAATGAGTGGGTCTTGGAGGCCAAAAGGCAACTGGTTTATTCTCATGATACGATTCAGGAGATTGGAAACCGTTTGGGGGTTGCCGACGGGGCTTACTTTACCAAATTGTTCACCAAGTTTACTGGTGTTTCACCTTCGTCTTTCAGAAATAGAAACCTTGAATAGTACAAAACTTGCCCTATATAAGCCATTCTCTTATTTAAATCGAAGTCATAACTTTGCATCCGAATTAAAGACAATAAACAATGAATAAGAAACAGACTAAATTTATCTCGTTAGACCCGCGTCGCTGCGTTGCATGTTGGGAGTGCGTTGACGTATGTCCCAAACAAGTCATCGGTAAAGTACAATTTCTATGGCATAAACATATAGTGTTTAAAGATGCAGATGCCTGCATCGGTTGCAAAAAATGTATTAAAACATGTAAGCAACAAGTGTTTGCTGAAAGATGATTGTCTAAAATGGAATTTCAGATTACGCGGTATTTTGCTCTAAATAATGAGGTGTATTGCCCTGATATCGCAGAGTCAAACTAAAATAAAACCGCAATCCTTAAAAAAGAAATGTTAACTTCGACAATAATAAAGAGTACACAATCTGTTCTCCATTATTATTGTCAAAGTTCTTAGCCAAAAACTAGTTTACACCTCCTCCCAAGGTATGATACAAGTTGATTAAGCTTTGTATATAATCAAAGCAGTATTGTGACTGCTTCTGTTGGGCATCGAGCAATGATTGTTGTGCTGTCAGCACCTCCAGATAGGTGCTGGAAGAATGGTGCATCAGCAACTCCGTTTTGCGTACAGCCTCGTGTAATGTCGTGATTTGCAGTTCTCCTAATTCGATCTGCCGTTTTGATGTCTGGCATTGCACCAGAGCGTCGTCCTTTCCTGCATCCAACAAAGATTGCCGGAATTGCAGCTTGGCTTCTTCCTGGCGAGCTTCAGCGATTTTCAGATTGGCGATGTTAGTACCCTTATTGAACAGCGGTTGCGTCAACGAACCAATAGCATTTAACAGCCAATGGCCGGGATTCAGTATTGATCCTCCGCTGTTGTTTGTCCAACCGAGCATACCAGATAAGGAAATATTCGGATAAAATGCCGCACGGGCAGCATTGGTAGCATAAAATGCTTGTGCCAGATTGCGCTCCGCTTGTCGCACATCAGGCCGGTTGGCAAGCAACTGTACCGGTATGCCTACAGAAACCGATTCAGGTAATGTCGTCTCCAACAATGTACCCCGTGCTATGTGTTGCGACGGCAGGGCAAGCAATGCCGTAAGACTATTTTCCGTATCGGCGATACTTTTACGCAAAGCCAGTATTGAACTTTCAAGCGCTATACGATTGGCACGTGCCTGTAGTACAGCGGCATCATTAGCTTTACCGGCACGTTTCAAGGCTTCAAGCGTGCGGATGCTTTTTTCCCAGCTTTCCAATGTCTGTTTGCCAATATTGAATTGTCTGTCAAGCATCAGCAGTGTATAATAACTGTCAGCAATCGTAGCAATCAACCGGGTCTGAACTGCTTGGACGTAATCTCGGCTTCCATCAAGAGCCGCACTTGCGCCTCGTCTGGCGTTGGTATTCTTCCCGAATATATCGAGTTCCCAACTGGCCGAAGCTGCGATACGGTAAGTCTTTGATGTGTTTCCGACGTAACGACCGACATCAGCTTCCGGTGAGAGTGACAACGCAGGCAGGTAAGAAAGCCGGGTGTTCATCAGCACCGCTTCGGCTTCCTCTACTTTCAGATGTGCAATCTGCAAATCCGTATTCCGCTGCAAGCCATGTTCAATGAGGGCTTGCAGACAGGTATCGGTAAAGAACTCACGCCATGACAGCGAGGCTATCGTTGCCGTATCAGCCGTATTTTCCGCATGGCGGTATTGGGCCTCGATTTCCATGTCCGGACGTGTATATTTTCCGTATATTCCACAGCCCGTCAGAAGACAGGCTGCCATTGAAAGAAAAATCAGTCGTTTCATTTTTTCAATGTATTGTCTTTAACCACTCTTCAATCAATGTACGGCATTGATTGGTACGCGAACGCAATATCCATAAAGAAGGATTGAGGTATTTTCCTTTCGGGACAAGTCGTTTTACGTCGGCTTCAACACCTTCTATGCTACTTTCGCCGCTTGACACAATCAGTCCGATGTGTTTGCCTTCCATTTCAGCACCGTATTTGAACAGGAATGTTTGAAGCGGTGCGGCCATATTGTTCCACCACAACGGGGCTACGATAATCACATTGTCATAATCACCCAAATTACCGGATGTGGTTTTAATAGCCGGATAAGATGCCGGATCGTCCGGATGTGCCTTGATGAGATTCATCATGGGCAAACCGATGGAATAGTCATTGTAGTCCACGTTCTCATCAGCAGGCTCGACCCGGAGCATATCGGCTTCGGTCTGTTTTTGGAGTTCTGTGGCGATGACGTGGGAATTGTTGGTAAAACTATAATACACGATAAGAGTCTTCCCCATAATTCCGGAATCCGTATCTGAATCAGACGGTTCATCCGGTCGTTCCGTTTCTGACTTCTCTATTCTGCCATCATGGGTACTGCAAGCACTGACCGTAAGGCTCAGCCCGAATATGGCTGCTAAAATGAATATCAACTTTTTCATTTCCGTAAGAATTTTAATAATGATTATTGTATGTGCTTTTGAACTTTATTTCCCGTTATAATATTTTCCTCCATGTATCGGAACACGATAAACAGAAGCGGCACAAAAAGCAGTAGGGACACCGTACCCACCAGCATACCGCCTATCGTACCCACCGCCAGCGAGCGCGAGCCGTTGCAGCCAACTCCGGTGGAGAATATCATCGGAAGCAGTCCGAATATCATGGTCAGGGAGGTCATCAGGATGGGACGGAGCCGGGCAACCGCTGCAGCGACAGCCGATGCTGTGATGCTCATTCCTCTGCTGCGGCATTCCGAGGCATATTCCGTCTGGAGTATGGCGGTCTTGGCAAGCAAACCGATGAGCATGATGATACCGGTCTGCATATAAATATTGTTCTCGATGCCGAACAGCTTGGCGAACAGGAAACTTCCGAAAAGTCCGAAAGGGATGGCGAGAATGACGGCAAGCGGTATGAGCAGGCTCTCATAGAGAGCACACAGAATCAGATAGATGAAAACAATGCAGATGCCGAATACCCAAACCGATGTGTTGCCTGCCGAAGCCTCTTCTCGCGACATCGCCCCAAACCCGAAGCCGTATCCCACCGGAAGTGTCTGTGCCGCTACTTCACGGATGGCATTTAAAGCTTGTCCGGAACTGTATCCGGCGGCGGGTGCACCATTGACCGCGATGGACGGAAAGAGGTTGAAACGCGACAGGGACTCCGAACCATAGACACGGGTCAGCGAGACATAGTGGCTGATAGGCGACATCTCGCCTGATGCGGTGCGCACGAACAGCCCGTCGAGCGAACGGACATCTGCCCGGTACTCCGGCGATGCCTGCATCATCACCCGGTAGAGTTTGGAAAAACGGTTGATGTTCGAGGAATAGACACCTCCGACATAGCCGGACAGAGCGTTAAGCACCTCTGAAGGCGACACGCCCGCCCGCTTGCACACGGCAGCATCCACCTCTACCCGGTACTGCGGATAGCGGCTGTCGAAAGAGGTCTGCGCCCGCGCTATTTCCGGTCGTCCGTTCAGAGCCTCGATAAATGCTTGTGCATGACGTTGCAGCTCTTCTACCGAACCTCCGCGTCTGTCTTGCACATGTACCTCGAAGCCGTTTGTCACACCATAACCGGCAATGATAGGTTGGGCAAAGATCATGATGCGTGCATCGGTGATGTCCGAGAGACGGCGGTACAGGTCATTGATTACTGAACGGTTGTCGTCCCGACTGCCTGTCCGCTGGTTCCACGGCTTCAGGCGGATGATGAACGTACCGTTGGAGGGACCCTGTCCGGCAAGCATCCCCATTCCTATCGATTTGGAATAGATCTGGAATTGCGGAGTGTCCTTGATGCGGTCTTCGATGTTTTTGAGGATGCATTCCGTCCGGGCAAGACTTGTTCCGGGAGCAGCCTGCACATCCACCACAATAGTTCCCGTATCTTCATCGGGCACAAGCCCCGTCTTTGTCTCATGTAACAAACAGAAAAAGCCAAAGGTGGCAGCTGACAGCAGCGTGGCGGAAAGCCATTTGCGGTGAAGCAGAAACACCACGGAGCTTTTGTATTTGCGTGTCATTCCCTGAAGGGCGGCATCGTAAGCGGCTGCAAAACGAGATTTTTTTTCCATGACGGCGGCCGGTTTCATTAGCAGTACGCATAGTGCCGGACTGAACGTGAGTGCGTTGAACGTGGAAATCAAGACGGCAACTGCCATCGTCAGACCGAATTGCGTGTAGAACTTGCCCGTCGCACCACTGATAAAACAGACCGGGATGAATACGGCCATGAACACCAATGAAGTGGAAACCAACGGGCGACCGATACCCTGCATGGCTTCCACCGTTGCCTGATGGGGCGATCGGCAACCGCTGTCGAAGCGGCTCTGCACGGCTTCGACCACGACAATCGCATCATCCACCACCGTACCGATAACGAGAACCAACGCAAAAAGCGTCAGCATATTGATGGACATTCCAGCAAAATAGAGGAAAGCGAATGTCCCAATTAATGACACGACGATTGCTACGGCGGGAATCACTGTGGAACGCAAGTTGCGCAGGAAGAGCCACACGATGAAGATAACCAGCAGGACGGCCTCGATCAAGGTTTCTATCACATTGTGTACGGAAGCGTCCAAGAAGCTCTTGATGCTCATCAAATCGACCAGTTCCATTCCTTTGGGCAGTTCGTCAGAGGCATCCCGTATCACTTCGTCTATCGCCTCTACAATTTCGTTGGCGTTCGAGCCGGGTGCTTGCGCTATCATGCAGTTCGTGCCCGGATGTCCGATCAATTCGTTTTTCGTTGCATAATTCAATGCACCGAGTTCCACTTCCGCCACGTCTTTCAGGCGCAGGACGCTTCCGTCGGACAGCGACTTGATAACGAGATTGCCGAAATCTTCCTCGTCTTCATAGCGTCCCCGGTATTTCAGTACATACTGGAAGGTATTGTCCATATCCGCTCCCAATGTTCCGGTGGGGGCTTCCACATTCTGCTCGTCTAATACAGCAGTTATATCAGCAGGGACAAGGCCGTAAGCCGTCATCTTTTCCGCATCCAGCCAGATGCGCAGCGAGTAGTCGGAACCGAACACCGTAATGTCGCCCACACCGGGAATACGCGCCAGACGGGGTTCGATGTTTATTTTGAAGTAGTTGTACAGGAATTTCTGGTCGAAGCTGTTGTCGGGGCTATACAGCGCCACAATCTTCGCCGTGCTGTTCTGACTCTTGCGCACTGTAATGCCGGAGCGGATTACTTCCGCAGGCAGTACACCCTGTGCCGAGGCAATGCGGTTCTGCACATTCACTGCTGCCATGTCGGGGTCTGTACCTTGACGGAAATAAACATTGATGGTGGCCGTGCCGTTGTTGGTGGCAGAAGAGGTCATATAGTTGATATTCTCCACTCCGTTGATGGCTTCTTCCAACGGGGCGACGACGGCTTTCTGCAATGTTTCGGCATTGGCACCTGTGTAGGTGGCACTTACTCTGACTGTTGGCGGAGCTATTTCCGGGAACTGTTCGACTGGTAACTGCACTAATCCGATGATACCGAGGAGGGCAACGAACACTGACAATACGCCTGACAATATCGGGCGGTTGATAAAGGTTTGCAAATTCATAGTGAAGCGTTTTTGGCGGTTATACTTTCTGAGATTTCCGTTCCTTCGCGCAACAGACCTGCACCTTCAGTCACAATCTTGTCGCCGGCTTTCAGACCGGACAGGACGATATATTCCTTGCCGTTACCGATGTCTTCCACTTCGACCGACGTGGAAACGGCACGTCCGTCCATGACCTTATAAACGAACATGCGGTTTTGAATCTCGTAGGTAGCCGTCTGGGGAATGACAATACAGTTAGTCTTTTTCGATGAAACGAGAACTGTACCCGTACTTCCGTCATACAGTATTTTGTCTTTATTTGGGATTCTCGCCCGGACGCTGATCGTTCCGGTTCGGGCATCCACAGTACCACTGAGGGCATCTATGATTCCGCTTACAACGGGGATTGCCTTATTGACGGAACGGAAAGAAATCTCTTGTGTCCCGAATCTCGTGCTCCTCGTCAGTTCATCGCTCTCCGAAACGGAAAAATAGGCGAACATCTCTTCCGTGTCCGACACGCACACCAACGGTTCGGTGATATTCCTGTCCACCAGTGCGCCCACCCGGTAAGGAATCATGCCTGCCACACCGTCCACCGGACTTTTCACTTCGGTATAGGATAATTCCGTCCGGGCATTGTCGCACTGCGCTTTCATCTGTTCAAGTGCCGCTTCGGCTGCTTTCAGGTCGTTACGGGCTGTCTGCAATTCATAATCGGAAATGACATTTTCATTGAACAACGTTTCCTTACTGTCTAGTGTCAGCCGTGCGGTCTCCAGTCGTGCCTCGGCCTGCGACAAATTGGCTGAAGCGGTTTTCAAGGCGGCAAGATAAGGAGCCTGGTCAATGACGAACAAGATTTGTCCTTTCTTTACACAAGCCCCTTCTTCTATGCAAATCCGTGTGATAAGTCCGCTGCATTGCGGGCGTATCTCCACACTCTGACGGCCTTTGAGAACTGCCGGATACTGCACTTGCCCCGTCCTGCTGACGGGAGCGAGAACCTCTGTCGGGTAAACTTTAGAAGCAGCATTTCCCTCTTTCCCTTTCTTACATGAGGAGAGCAGCAAGAGGAGTACGACCGCTCCAACAAATCTGAAATAGATACGATTCTTCATTGCCATAAACTTTATAATCAATTATTTGAATACAAAGGTACAGCAGTGTGATATACATTATATAGAAAACGGCATTAACGCGGAAAAGTGCCGTATGAAAACGAAAAACAGCTTCCCGAAAGAAGCTGTCATAATTTTAGGATAAGAAAACTTATTGCTCCTATACAACCCATGCTTTGAACTCTGTCGCCTTGTTCTTGCTGATATAGATAGGTTCGGGAGTTTCTACATTCAGTTTTACCAACAGACGGCTGTCAAACCATACAGTAATCTCCTTCACGCTGTCCCGTGCGATGATATACTGCTTGTTCGCCCGGGTAAAACGAGAAGGGTCAAGCATCGTCATGATTTGTTCCAACGTCTTGACATAAGCATATTGCACACCATTTTTCAGGCAGACAAGCGTCTGCTTGTTAGTCGTGTAGAAACAGGCTACATCGTCCAGTGCTACCGGCAAAAGTTTATCCCGTAAGGGAATCAATATTTTATCCTTGTATACCGGCTTGGGAGCCAACGCCATCAAACGGGACAGATAGCCGCCCATATCGGCGGTTATCCAGTGGCGAAACTTGTCCAATGCTCTTTGCAGTTCATCGGGTTTGATGGGTTTCAGCAGATAATCGATACTGTTTACCCGAAAAGCATCTATGGCATACTGGTCGTATGCCGTGGTAAAGACAATCGGTGTCTCAATTTTCATGCGGTCGAAAACCATAAAAGCCGAACCGTCGGACAGTTGTATGTCCATGAATATCAAATCCGGTTGCGGATTGTTTTGCAGCCACTCTACAGTCCGGCTCACACTTTCCGTATTACCGGCAATCTCAATCGTGGAATCTATTGTCTGCAAGGCGTTTACCATATTCTTGTAAGCCGCCGTTTCATCTTCTACTATCAATACTTTCATAGTTTCTTCTATTACCTTAACGGGAGATATACGTTGAATGTGTCACCGTCTGTTTCCACACGAATTTCTCTCTTCATCATCAGTCCGAAACGGTTGCGCAGGTTCTGTAACCCGATACCGTTCGTGTCGGGCGGGGCGAGTTTGGGATATACCGGATTGGATATTTCCAGTTCGTCACCGTTCATCCGGATAGAGATGTTCATCCGGTGGTCGCTGTCTATTTGATTGTGTACGGTTACGTTTTCCAGAAGCGGCAGTAGCGATAGTACAGGCAACATCAGGCCGTAATCTTGTTCTGGAACTTCAATCGAACAGGTCAGTTTACCTTCAAACCTCACTTCCATAACGTGTATGAAAGAGCGGATGAATGTCAGTTCTTCACCCAATGACACAACCCCTTTCTTGTCACTTAGCAGAATATATCGGAAAATGTCTGACATTCTCGTTACATAAAGCAATGTATTGTCATTATTTTCTCTTCTTATCAACGAGGATATTCCGTTAAGCGAATTGAAAAAGAAATGCGGATTGATCTGGTTGGCCAGGGCATCGCAACGGCTCTGCAGATTCTCAAAGCGGAGTCGCTCTATCTCCTGTTCCTTTTCTCGCTGGCTGTCGTACAGCACTGAAATGTACCCGATGAACGTGCAAAGCAGGCACATCACAAAGAACTGGAACAGAAGGATGTTCCCCACATATCCGGTCTGAATGCCCAGCAGCGGCAAGCCGTATGACAGCACGACAAATGCGGCACATCCGACAAGTGTATAAATAAAGTTCCGCCTGAAACGTGCCATAAACGACATATTGCCAATCTTGCGCACGTTATATCTCAACTGAAAGTAAAACAAGCCGTAGAAATAAATCATACGGAAGACAAAGAATACCCAAAATCCAAAGCTTTCACCGGCATTCATCCGTGCCAAATTCCATGGAATCCACACCACATTCGGATAGGTAACGAACAATGTGCAGATTAAGGCTATAATCGGTAATTTTTGTGGTATATAAGAATTCAATGCATTCATAATCTATGTTTTCTGCAAAATTACAACAATTATTCATTGACAGGTAGTCTTGGGGTATTAAAACGAAATCTCAATGCTCTAAGAAGAAAAATAGAGATTGATACAATGGTGATGGTTATAGTTATTCCCGTCTGGTTATTATCATAATCATATTTGTAAGATCTATCCTTTATTAAACAGAAAGACTATTTTTTGATTGATTCTTTGATTACAGCAAAAAATATCCAATATCTATATTTGCATTGGTTTTAGAATATAAATTGTAACTTTATATTTATATAAAGTGTTCTTTTAATCTAATGCAAAACATAACGAATTTGAGAACTTCGCTCGTTTCTAAATCGTTACCTGTTAAAAAAAATACTGTAAACTATTGAATTTCAATAAGAAATAAAACAGGGAATGTCTTCTAGCATGAAGAGGTCAAAAGAAAAAGTCTTTCTATGACCGGTCAATTGACAGATGCCCAAATTCAATGCTCAGCGTCAGCAGCATCAGTCTTATAGACAGACAAAAAGCTCGGAAAAGTGAGTTATACGGGGGCTACGAACAATCTGGTTATGCACCATATACATAAACTCGGAGAACTGAAAGGCAAAGGGAATTTGGAAAAACTAATGATTGCCAGACATCGAAAGACTATAGGTATTTATGGTAGCTGTCATCAAAAGATACATCATGGAACGTTTTAGATTGACAATGTTAGTGGAGAGTTAGTGGAGAGCCAGATAGGCTGAAAGGTATACATCCAATTCGGAGGCGAGTATTGGGAAACTTATCATATATGACAAGGTATCGGGTGCTTCTTCCAGAAATTCGGGGAATTACTGTTCAACTTTCCCTCTTCAATATTGACACCAAATAAGTCAGGGGGAATATAGCGGTGTACCTTATACTAGCATTATTTATGTAACAACGGATGATACCAATAAGGTGGTCACTTCCCTACTCAAAAACTCTTGTCTTGGGAAACGCTTTGGCAACAAATCGTTGGAAAAGAGGATGCTCTTTAACCTGAAAGCATTCAAGAACGGAACCGACCATAATCTTCTTCTGAATTAATTGCATTTTAATTCTAAATTAAGTCTTTCTCATCTTTCTTTTTAATATCTTCTCCCTTACTTTGTCCTCGAAACAAAATACCTGAAACTCACTAAAAAATTAATGAATATGAAGAAAAGGTTTATTTTATTATGCAGCCTTTTGGCAAGTTTTACTATGCAACCTACAAAAACGTATGCACAAATGCCAAAAGGAGCAAACAACGAAAAAGTGGTCTATCCTTACACATATGCCCCCTCTGAAGGCTTAGTGAACAAAACTGAAAAAGAGTATCGAAAAGAGATTTGCCTAAATGGTTATTGGGACTTTTTGCCGATAACACTACCTAAAGAATACGAACAAGGAAAAGGGAAAGCACCCGAATTGCCTCTCCCGGCAGAAGGATGTACATGGAGTACAACCCGTATCAAAATACCTTCACCTTGGAACATCAATTCCTTTGCATACCGTGACCTTGAAGGTCCCGATCACCGTAACTATCCCTCCTATCCCAAAGAATGGGAACAGGTAAAGATGGCATGGATGAAAAAAAACATCACAATTCCGGCAGACTGGGCAGGAGAACAAATCAAGTTATATTTTGAGGCTGTAGCTGGCTTCACCGAAATATATGTTAATAAGGAGAAAGTGGGTGAAAACTTCGATCTCTTCCTTCCGTTCTGCCTCGACATTACTGACAAGGTTCAGCCAGGACAAACTGCAGAAGTTCTGGTAGGTGTGCGCAGCCAGCAGTTGTTTGAAGATAATAGTACTATAGGCCGCCGTATCGTGCCTGCAGGTTCCATGTGGGGATATCACATCAACGGTATTTGGCAAGATGTATATCTGTTAGCTCTTCCTAAAATACATATAGAAGATGTATATGTAAAACCACTCGTTTCACAGAACAAATTGGAAGTGGAAGTAACAGTACAAAACCACACGGACCGAAAAACAGACCTGCAATTGCAAGGTAACATCCGTGAATGGATCAATCAGGCGGGGACAGATATTAATTCGGCTCCCGTACCAGCTTGGACATTAGGAACGGAAGCACTGCAAGTTGCCCCAATCAAAGTATCTATAGCAGCCGGAACGTCACAAAAGGTAATACTACAAGTACCTGTCAACGACAATGTATTGGCATATTGGACTCCGGAACATCCCAACCTCTATGCTTTGCTGCTTTCAATCAAAGATAAGAGACAGATACTGGATTTAAAATTTGAACGTTTTGGATGGCGAGAATGGACATTACAAGGTACCACACAATGCCTGAATGGAAAGCCATACGCATTGCGCAGCGACTCTTGGCATTTCATGGGTGTTCCACAGTTAACACGCCGTTATGCTTGGGCATGGTTCACTGCCATCAAAGGTATGAACGGTAATGCAGTGCGTCCTCATGCACAAGTCTATCCCCGTTTTTATTTGGACATGGCCGATGAAATGGGTATCTGTGTATTGAATGAAACTGCTAATTGGGCTAGTGATGGTGGACCCAAACTTGATTCCGACCGTTTTTGGGATACTTCCAAAGAACATTTGAAGCGTTTCGTCTTGCGTGACCGCAATCATGCTTCTGTTTTTGGCTGGAGTATCAGTAACGAAAATAAACCAGTCATCCTGCACGTATATAACAAACCCGAATTGATGCCAATGCAAATGAAAGCATGGAAAGAATGGCGCGACATCGTCCGTCAATATGACCCGACTCGTCCTTGGATTTCATCCGATGGAGAAGATGACGGTGATGGCATTTTGCCTGTTACAGTAGGACATTATGGTGACATGAATTCCATGAAACATTGGATAGAAATCGGTAAACCTTGGGGCATAGGAGAACATAGCATGGCTTATTACGGCACACCCGAACAGGTGTCAAAATACAATGGTGAGCGTGCCTACGAATCGCAAGAAGGACGTATGGAAGGTTTAGCCAATGAATGTTATGACTTGATTGCCAATCAACGTCGTATGGGCGCTTCTTACAGCACTGTATTCAATATGGTATGGTATGCATTGAAACCTCTCCCTTTGGGCAAACGCAATATAGGAACAGCACCCACTCTGGAAGATGGCATCTTCTTTACCGATTATAAAGAAGGCGTACCGGGCATACAACCTGAACGAGTAGGTCCTTATTGTACCACTTTCAACCCTGGTTATGATCCCAGTCTGCCTCTCTTTGAAGAGTGGCCTTTATATGCTGCTATGCGTGCTGCTAATGCACCTGCAGGTCCGGCATACTGTGAATATGCTACAGTAGATAAAAAACTATATGAAGCCCCAAAAACGATAGCACCAGCCAAACAATATCAGGAAGTCATTTTCATAGGAGAACATACAAGCCGCGTAAAGCAATTGCTGGATGCACAAGGTGTGAAGTTTACAACTAAAATAAACAATCCCACCAAGGCACTTTACATTATAGATGGTAATCGCATACTGGACGAAAACATAAAGAAAGAGATAAAGAAACAAACTGCCAAAGGTGCCGACGTGTGGATTTGGGGACTCGTACCGACTACGGTAGAAAGCTACAACGAACTATTACCTCTTCCTATCGCCTTGGACGAATTGGAACGGTCTTCTTTCTTACCTGTACAGAAATCATGGATGCGTGGACTGAACAACTCTGACTTCTACTTCTGCGAGCTTCAGAAAGCCAATGCTTCCCAGTACTCCCTAAAAAATGCATTCGTAGAAGAAGGAGATGTACTGCTCAATGCTTGTAAGACCGACTGGCGCCGTTGGAACAAACGTGCCGAGGAAATCAAGACAGCCGGAACACTCCGCAGCGAGAATGAATGTACCGCAGCGACACCGGTCTTTGTGAAGTGCCAGCGCGGCAATTCCGCTTTTTACGTTAGCACGTTGACCGAATTCGCCAACTCCGAAAAAGGCTACAATACACTGGCCGTTATTCTGACCAATGCCGGCATCCCCTATCAAAAACCGGAAACCAATATTGATGAAGTCTTTTTTCTGCGCGACGAACAAATGAATTTCCCTGTTGATACCCGAAACAAGATGGTGAAAGAAGGTGACCAATGGATATTAGAACTCTACGTATTCAGTCCCCGTCCATTGGATGATCTTCTGATAGAGCCCAATATGCCGAAGCTCTCGCTCTTCGTCAAAGCCAAGCAACGTCAGTTGCTTATCAACGACAAAGCGTATGACATCGTTTCACACAATGGACGTAACGAGGTAATCTACAAGGAACTTCCCTTGTTGCAAGGTTGGAACAAACTGGTGCTGAAAGTGGGCGATGGTGATTATCATAACAATGAATTTACCGCTTATTTCAAATGTGATAACCAAAAGGAATTCCTAACAATGTTGAAAGCAGGGTTTGTAAATCCAGAGGTTAAATAAGCAAGAGTGTGACATTCGATTATCACTAATTGTAATAACATGAAAAGAATACCTTTCTTAATTATATTTATACTGTTCACTGTTATTTCCACACTTCAAGCCGATGGCTTGAAGTTGTGGTATAGCCGTCCTGCCACCACTTGGACGGAAGCCCTTCCATTAGGCAATTCTAAATTAGGTGCAATGATTTATGGTGGGGTCACTTCCGAAGAAATACAGTTGAACGAAGAGACCCTATGGGGCGGAGGACCGCATCATAATAACAGCGAAAAAGCATTAACCGTACTGCCCGAAGTACGACAATTGATCTTCGCCGGAAAAGAGAAACAAGCGGAAGAATTACTAAAAGCAAACTTTTTCACCGGACAACACGGAATGCCTTATCAAACCATTGGAAGCCTACGGTTAGAATTTGCTGGACAAGAAAACTATACGGACTACCGCCGGGAACTTCAGTTAGAAAATGCTGTTTCCATCGTGACTTACAAAGTGAATGATGTGACCTATACCCGGACATCTTTCACGTCTTTTGCAAACAATGCCATCGTTATACGCATAGAAGCTGACCGTCCAGGTTTCGTTAGTTTTACGGCGCATTATAGCACTCCTCACCAAAATGCTTTAGTAAAACGTAAAGGCAAAAGTTTGGTATTAGGCGGACAGGGTTCCGACCATGAAGGAATACCTGGAGTTGTCCGCTTCGAAACACATACGCAGGTAAAGACTGAAAAAGGTCGAAGTGTTTTGAGTGACGACAAACTGGAAGTTAAAGGAGCTGATGCTGCAACTATCTATGTGACAGCAGCCACCAACTTCGTAAACTATCATGATGTAAGCGGCGATGAATCACGACGCGCCACCAACTTCATGAAACAAGCGCTCTATGTTCCCTACAAACAGGAACTGACTGCACATAAGAGCGCTTATCAACACTACTTCAATCGCGTGACCCTTAACTTAGGTATTTCATCCGAAGAAGAAACTCCGTTACGCATAAAGCATTTCCGTGAAGGGAACGACCCCGGACTGGCTGCGCTAATGTTCCAATTCGGACGCTACCTGCTTATCTGTTCATCGCAACCGGGTGGACAGCCGGGCGGATTGCAAGGTATATGGAATGAAAGCCTGCGTGCCCCATGGGATGGCAAATATACCATCAACATCAATACAGAAATGAACTATTGGCCTGCTGAAGTAACCAACCTATCAGAAATGCACCAACCATTGTTCCAAATGGTGAAAGAACTTTCCGAATCTGCCCGAAGTACAGCCCGCACACTCTACAATTGTAACGGTTGGGTCGTACACCACAATACAGACATTTGGCGTATGGCAGGTCCGGTGGATGCAGCACTTTACGTTTGGCCATTAGGAGGAGCTTGGTTGAGTCAACATCTATGGCAACATTACCTCTATACTGGAAACCGTGCATTCCTTGCCGAAGTTTATCCGGCACTGAAAGGTGTGGCTGATTTCTATCTTGACTTCTTAGTGGAAGATCCTCGTTACGGTTGGTTAGTCTGTGCTCCTTCCATGTCGCCCGAACATGGCCCGGCAGGCACAGGTACTACAATTACAGCCGGATGCACAATGGATAACCAGATTGTATTTGATGCATTGACATCTGTTATGCAAGCCACTGAATTGCTACATCCGGAAAAGAAATCATATATGGATAGCCTGCGCCATACCATCGACCGTTTGCCCCCCATGCAAATTGGCCACCACAACCAACTTCAAGAATGGCTTGCTGATGTAGATGACCCTAAAAACGAACATCGACATGTTTCCCACCTTTACGGGCTCTATCCAAGTAACCAAATTTCTCCTTATACTCATCCGCAACTTTTCCAAGCAGCCAAACGTTCGCTACTTTATCGGGGCGACATGGCTACTGGATGGTCTATTGGTTGGAAAATCAACTTTTGGGCACGGTTACTGGACGGAAATCATGCCTACCGTATCATTACAAACATGCTGAATCTGGTGGAGAAAGACAATCCTGACGGACGTACCTATCCGAACCTATTCGATGCACACCCACCTTTTCAAATCGACGGAAACTTCGGTTTTACTGCCGGAATAGCCGAAATGCTGTTACAAAGCCACGATGGTGCCCTGCATCTGCTACCTGCCCTGCCTGATGCATGGCCCACAGGATGTGTGACAGGATTGATGGCACGTGGAGCCTTCGAAGTTGAGATAAAATGGAACGATGGTGAACTATCACGAGCCGTTATCAACTCACGCATTGGCGGTCCATTACGTTTACGTTCTTACACACCGTTACAAGGGAACGGGCTAAAACCAGCCAAAGGTGAAAGTACCAACCCCTTGATGCAATCAGCCGACATCAAAGAACCACTGGTAGCACCTGGACTAAAACCGCAACATCCTAAACTCTATCAAGTCTATGAATATGACCTTGAAACGACAGCAGGGCAACAGTATGTAGTCGAACGTGCTGTGTCGGATGCTCCCCAGATGTATAATTCTTACAAAGGATTGGTCATGGCCGGTTATCAGGGCTGGTTCAACGCCCCCAGCGACGGAGCCAACCGTCAATGGCATCATTATACTGGTCCGAAAGGCTTTCGCCCCGGCTCGTGCACCATCGACTTTTGGCCCGACGTGTCAGAATATGAAAAGACCTACGAAACGGAATTCCGCTTTGATGACGGAACGCCTGCCCGTGTCTTTTCTTCTTACGACGAATCGACCGTCGATACCCACTTCCGCTGGATGAAGGAATACGGATTGGACGGTGTGTTCATGCAACGCTTCGTTGCCGAAATAGCAGGTAAAAGCGGACTGGCACACTTCAACAAAGTACTGGACTCCGCCATGCGCGCCGCTAATAAATATGAACGTGCCATCTGCGTAATGTACGACCTAAGCGGCATGAAGCCGGGAGACGAACAAATTGTATTAAAGGATATAACAGAATTGTCCGAACGTCACGCACTGAAAGACCATCGAAAGAACCCTTCTTACCTCTATCATAACGGCAAACCATTGGTAAGTATTTGGGGAGTTGGCTTTGATGACAATCGACGTTATGGTTTTAACGAAGCGGAAACCATCATCCAAGAACTAAAAGCACAAGGTTTTAGTATCATGCTGGGGGTTCCTACCTACTGGCAAGAACTGACTGATGATACATTGGAAGATCCACGCCTGCACGACCTCATCCGTCAATGTGACATCGTTATGCCTTGGTTTGTGGCACGTTATGACGAAACGGGATATCCTGCTCATCGTAACCTAATAAAACGCAATATCAGCTGGTGTAAGGATAATGGCGTGGACTATGCTCCCCTCTGCTTTCCCGGCTTCTCATGGCGCAATATGCCTGGAAACGAACAAAGCAAGCAGATTCACCGTAATAAAGGAGTATTTCTTTGGCAGCAACTTTCCGGTGCCATCGGTTTGGGAGCAGAAATGCTCTATGTCGCCATGTTTGATGAAATTGACGAAGGAACAGCCATCTTCAAATGTGCCCGCCATGTACCGACTCCACATCCTGGTAGTACGTTCGTTCCCCTTGAGGAAGGGATAGGCAGTGACCACTACCTTTGGCTGGTAGGTCAGGCGGCGCAGATGCTACGGCGGGAAATCCCGTTAAGCGAAGAGATGCCCACACGAATCAATTGAAAACAAGTAATTCATTAAAATAGAAAGAACAATTATGAAACCTTTGAAATCCATTTTCGGCTATATTGCCTTAGCAACCACTCTGACGGCTTGCCACTCCTCCGGCAAATCAGCACAAACAACAGAGAGCGGCATTGATTCGCTCGCCCCCAACCCGTTTATCACTCACATCTACACTGCCGATCCTTCGGCACATGTATGGGAAGACGGACGACTCTACATCTATGCCTCACATGACGTGAATCCTCCACGAGGTTGCGACTTGATGGATCGTTACCACGTTTTCTCCACCGATGATATGGTACATTGGACTGACCATGGCGAAATCCTCAACTCCTCGCAAGTGTCTTGGGGACGTCAGGATGGAGGATTCATGTGGGCACCCGACTGCGCTTACAAGAACGGCACATATTACTTCTACTTTCCCCATCCCAGCGGTGATGACTGGAACAACACTTGGCGTGTAGGTATCGCTACCAGTCAGGAACCTGCTGCGAATTTCACCGTACTGGATACCTACCTCGAAATGAAGGGCATGGAAGATGACTGTTTCGCCATGATAGACCCCTGTGTTTTTATGGATGATGACGGACAAGCTTATTTCTATTACGGAGGTGGAGGCCGTCTGGTAGGTGCTCCGTTGAAAGATAACATGACAGAATTGGCAGAACCTCTGCGCCCGATGGAAGGACTGACCGACTTCCATGAAGCCGCCTGGGTACATAAATACAACGGGAAATACTATCTCTCGTATGCTGATAATCATGTAGATAAAACTGGACGAGGTGCCAATCGCCTGAACTATGCCATTAGTGATTCTCCGCTAGGTCCTTGGACTTACAAAGGCATCTACCTCCAACCTACGGGATGCGACACCAGCCACGGCTCCATCGTCGAGTACAAAGGCCAATGGTTTGCCTTCTACCACAATCAGTTCCTTTCAGGACAAGGTAATTTGCGCTCTATATGCGCAGACCGCCTCTTCTACGATGGGAATGGTAATATTCAAGAAGTAGCACAACGCAAATGTATATCAACTAATACCGTAGAATAACAATAACTGCGTATCTGCCACACAAAAAATCATAGCTATAGAACACACACGGATTATGCACATTTTTCTTTTGAAGAATTGCATAATCCGTGCTTGCATTTAAAAAGATTTCTCGATGCCGTTTCTAATTGTTTTTCTATCTCAATACAGACAAAAAAAGTAACAATACACAGCATATACTGCAATTAATCGAATTTTAATTCATGGTTAATCTGAATTTAAGCAGAAAAACAATCATACAGAATTATCTTTGCAGCAGAAAAAACAAATAACAGAATCATGAAAATAACACATTTAACACTTTCCGTAGCAATTGCTTGTACATTGGGGGCATGCGGAGTACAACAAGACATGCCGGACAAAGCACCAATAGACTACGTGGATCCCTACATAGGGAATATCAGCCACTTGCTTGTTCCAACATTTCCAACCATTCAGTTACCTAACAGTATGCTGCGAGTTTATCCCGAACGCGCAGACTATACATCCGAACTACTGAATGGTCTGCCCATTATCGTCACCAACCATCGCGAACGCTCGGCATTCAATCTAAGTCCTTATCAAGGAGACAGCCTGCGCCCCGTCATGGCATATACGTATGATAATGAACGCCTGACTCCCTACAGTTATAGCGTAGAACTGGATGACAACCGCATAAAAGCTGAATACGCCCTCTCACACCAATCAGCCCAATATCGGATTACCTTCGAACCAGACAAACCCGCTTATGTAATAGTCAACTCACGTAACGGAGCCATCCGTGTCGGACATAACTTTATTTGCGGGCAGCAACAGTTAAGCAACAATACAAATATCTACTTATATATCGAACCACAAGAAGAAGCCATAGAAGCAGGTGTCGTGGAAAACGGTGTCATCAATGGAAGTAAAGACCTGGCAGAAGGAACAAACGTCTGTGCCGCATGGCGTTTTGCCGAAGGCACTTACACCGTCAACCTGCGTTATGGTATTTCCTTCATCAGTGAGGAACAGGCTGAAAAGAACCTGCGTCGTGAACAAAAAGAGTACAACCTCGAAAAACTTGCCCAAACCGGACGGGACATTTGGAACGAAACGTTGGAACGCATTCAGGTAGAAGGTGGTACAGAAGACGAGAGGACTATTTTCTATTCTTCTTTCTACCGCACCTTTGAGCGCCCAGTCTGCATGAGCGAGGATGGACGTTACTTCAGTGCTTTCGACGGACAAGTACACAATGACAACGGTACACCTTTTTATACTGATGATTGGATTTGGGACACTTACCGTGCCGCCCATCCCTTACGTGTACTTATCGACCGACAGAAAGAAGAAAATATTATAGATTCTTACCTGCGTATGGCTGAACAAATGGGCAACCTATGGATGCCTACTTTCCCTGAAACTACGGGTGATACGCGGCGCATGAACTCTAACCACGCTGTAGCCACAGTGGCTGATGCACTGGTAAAAGGGCTTCATGTGGATACTGTCAAAGCCTATGAAGCTTGTCGCCGAGGTATGGAAGAAAAAACACTTGCACCTTGGTCGGGTAAACCAGCCGGATGGATTGACACTTTCTACCGCGACCACGGCTATATTCCTGCCCTTCGTCCGGATGAATCGGAAACAGACCCCAATGTGCATCCTATCGAAAAACGTCAACCCGTAGCCGTCACACTAGGCACCAGCTACGACCAGTGGTGTTTGTCACGCATTGCCACGGCACTGGGCAAGGCAGAAGAAGCCGCACATTACCTACAATGTTCCTACAACTACCGCAATCTCTTCAATCCCACGACATCCTTTTTCCATCCCAAAGATAAGGATGGTCGCTGGATAGAACCTTTTGACTATCGATTCCCCGGTGGAATGGGCGCCCGTGAATATTACGGTGAAAATAACGGTTGGGTGTATCGCTGGGATGTTCCACATAACATTGCCGACCTCATCAACCTCATGGGCGGTAATGAAGCGTTTATAGCCAACCTCGACCAGATGTTCCGTGAACCGTTAGGACGTAGCAAGTATGAATTTTATGCCCAACTTCCCGACCACACCGGCAATGTAGGACAGTTCTCCATGGCTAACGAACCCTCATTGCACGTTCCCTATCTCTATAACTATGCCGGACAACCTTGGAAGACACAGAAACGCATCCGCCAAATGCTTCGTACTTGGTTCCGAAACGATTTGATGGGCATTCCTGGCGATGAAGACGGCGGTGGCATGACATCGTTCGTTGTCTTCTCTTCCTTGGGATTCTATCCCGTCACCCCTGGTTTCCCAGCCTATAACATAGGTAGTCCACTTTTCACCCGCGCCCAAATTACACTGAGCAACGGCAAAGTATTTGAAATCGAAGCACAAGGAGCATCTGACGAGAACAAATATATCCAATCAGCCACGATGAACGGGAAAGAATGGAACAAACCTTGGTTCAGTCACGATGACTTAAAAGAGGGCGGTAAACTTGTACTCGTCATGGGGAATCATCCGAACAAGGCATGGGGTATCAATGCAGACAACGTGCCGCCTTCGGCAAACAACAACTAATATTGTTTTCATGGTGTCCAATTAAAAATGACAGGTAAAAAGAAATCTCAATATAAATCAGGAAGACGACAGACATTTTTAATAGGAGAGTCTTGGCTAAAATTAGGTTAATATCAGAAAAAGATTGTTTATCAGGATAATTGTCATACAGCTTGTATTTGTCCACAGAATACAAGCTGTTTTTTCATATAAAAAGTGCTTTCATACATTCTTAAAGAACAATTTATCTCAATATTATTTATACACTTAACGACTTGAAATATCTACATTTTTTTGTATTTTTGCACTGATTTTAATCTTGATTGCAAATAATACCATGAAATATCTGTTTTTCACATTCAGCCTTATTGCCGGGATTATCCTTGGTGGCAAAGTAAAAGCATCATCGTCATGCGATTACGGGCTTTATTTGCGTTCGCACTCTGTAGGAGGACCTGAACGGACTTGCCTTTTTCTGGATGACAATCATCCTTTTATAGTGCAACAAGAATTTTCCATCTCTTTTCAGATGTATATTCGTTCAAACGAACCTGATTATGGTTCTATCCTCCATCTGCGACTCAATAACGGACAGATTATCCACTTATCCCTCATTGGTGGTGAAGGAGAACACCAACCGGCATTAGTACTCAATGACGGTATTAATCATATAGACCATCCCATTGAACGTGAACGCTGGATTGATGTATCTGTGCAACTACGGCGAAAAGATAACATAGTAGAAGTTATTTATGACGGTACACATACTTCCGCCACGATCCCGCTACAAAGATTAGAAAATGTAATGGCACTCTTCGGAAGGATGGAAGGCTATCAAGCAGATGTGGCTCCCGTCAACATTAAGAACATTCGTATATCACAAGATGGCAAACATACCCGTGAATGGAAACTGCAAAAACATAACGATGACCTTTGCTATGATGAACAGATAGGAGCCATAGCCCGTGCACAATTCCCTTTTTGGTTGATAGACAATCATATCGAATGGAAGCCCATTTACCAGACACACATTTTCGGAAAACTAAATGTAGCTTTCGATGCTCGCGAAGCTCGATTTTTTTTGGTGGATGAACGAAAAATAAAAGAATTGGATGAAAACGGCATTGTCCAAAGGGAAATTTCCATAAATGGAGGTTATCCTGCCATTAACTATTCCAACCACATTGTATATGACACATTGAGAAACGAGTTGGTTTCCTATTCGCTACGGCAAGGAAAAAAATCTTCGTTCTCATTCAGTATAGGAATGTGGAGCAATCAGGAGCCGTGCACTGACGAGCCGCGATACAGCAATCATGCACGTACATTCAATCCGGCAGACTCCTCTTTCTACTTTTGGGGTGGCTATGGTTTCTACCAATACCGCAGTGACCTTTTCCGCATGAAATCCGGCTCCGAAAGAGTTGAACAAGTGGAATACGAACGTCCGTTCTATCCTCGCTTTTCATCGGCAATGGCCGTGGTGGGTGATGAACTGTATATTTTCGGCGGGCGTGGCAATAAATATGGCAAACAGGAACTAACCTCCGAATACTTCTACGGACTATGTGCATTAAACCTGCGCACTAAAGAGTCACGTTTGGTATGGAAACGTCTGCAAGCTCAAGAGAATACTATCATGGCCTCTTCCATGTACTTTAATCCGGCAGACAGTTCCTTCTATGCAGTTTCTTTGGAAAAAGGAGGTACATTATGGAAAGTCTCTATTAAAGATTCTATCTGTTCCGAAGTATCCAAGCCCATAAAAAACCTAACAGGTTATCAAGACATGGATTTCAGTTTATATGCTTCACCTGCACACAGCAAATTCTTTCTTGTCATGGACAAAATACAGAATGACCGTTCACATATGCTTTTTATTTATTCCATCAATATGCCTTTGTTGGACGAAGCTGACATTCGCCAGGCGACTCCTAATGAAACCTCTGGCAGTTTTCAACACATTTACATTTACTCGGTTTTAATAGTATTGTTGCTGACAGGGGCTATTTTCTACTTACGCCGTAAATCAGAAAAAGAGAATAAGAATATTCCCCAACAGAATGAAGAAGCTGTGGCTGTGACAGAAGAAACAACAAGCACCCTTCATTCCTGCGAATCCGACCAAGAAGAGCAACTGGGGGATATGCCATCGTTGGACTCCATCGTTCAATCAATACAAGAAAAAGAAACAGTTCTACCAGCACAAACGGTCGAACCGACTACGAATTACTATGACCGCAGCCAAGGAGCCATTTCATTGCTGGGGTGTTTTAATGTACGAGACAAGAAAGGCTGCGACATTACTGCTAACTTTACCCCCCGCCTTAAACAGCTGCTTATCCTGTTAGTCCTGTATTCTGAAAAATATTCGCAAGGCATTCTTGCCTCCAAAGCGACCGAAATACTCTGGCCTGACAAGGAAGAAACGGCCGCCCGCAACAACCGTAACGTTACTTTGCGCAAACTCCGCATCCTGTTGGAAAGCATAGGCGATGTGGAAATCATCACCGAAAACAATTTCCTGCATATCCGTTGGGGAGAAGACGTGTTCTGCGACTATCATACCACCCTTGCCTGCATCCGTGACTTCCACGGACAGGAAGATGAAGAGCTACTCAACCGTATTTTGGAATTGCTGCTTTACGGTCCGTTGCTCCCCAATACAATTCTCAATTGGTTGGACAACTTCAAAGATGCCTATTCCAGCAATGCCATTGACTTGCTGCGTAATCTGCTGGAACTGGAACTTCAGCACGGTCGTCAAGAAATAGTTCTCCGCTTGGCCGACATCATGTTCCTGCACGATCCACTAAATGAAGAAGCATTGGCAGCCAAGTGTTCCGTGCTAGTCACACAGGGAAAGAAAGGTATTGCCCGAAACCTGTACGACCGCTTCTGCAAAGAGTATCATGACTCCATGGGTGAAACTTATAAAGTCCCATTTGCCGACTTATAACCCGGACGACAAGCTATTTTTTTAATTAAATTTTCTCTCCCTTTTCCCTGAACCACCGATAAAGTTATCAAGATTTAGAGAAAGGGGAGTTTCTTTTCATACATTCCACACCACAAACCTGAATAAACCGAGTAATATTCCTCTTTGCTCATAACTTTATTTTCACTTAATACAAAGGGTAAGCATCTGTTTGTGAAGGATTATAAGAAAAAAAAGACTTAATTCACATTTAATTGTTTTTTAATCCCCAATCGTGTCGTATGGTTTTGATTTTTTAGGATATCTGAGGTGGATGGACTCCGGCATCAAAAATGCAATAACTAGATAACGAAGAGCTCTTTGGTATCGGCCCTTCATTATCCGGGTAGTGGAGGCTGGAGTAGATAGGGCGTTCCGCAGGAACGCGGAGCAGTTTGATTCCTCGGCTATTCCCCGTAGTTCGGCGCAAAAGGACAGAAGCCGCTTTTTCCGCTGTGGGTGCATCTCCTTGCGGAATCAGGTATAAAACGGACGGGAGTACAGCGGCAGGCCCCCTGCAACTTGTCGGGTGTCACGCTTGAGTCAAAACAGTATTTCCAGTAAGTATATATTGATGTATTCGGCATGTGTCGGAAATGCCTCAACAATGACAGTCTCTTCCGATATCAGTCAATAAATATATGAATCTATTTTTGTACAATAGACAAAATGCATGACTGAGAGGTCTGTATGATTGACTCTTCAATGATATTGAAGGCAACATTTGAGAAGAT
>ENA-OPBS01000759-OPBS01000759.1-human-gut-metagenome-genome-assembly--contig:-NODE-759-length-26671-cov-7.929742_pt1 | contig 26671 bp, 20 predicted proteins | sample MGYA00241074_ERZ501463 | MGnify/ENA primary metagenome ERZ501463 (study PRJEB25962, sample SAMEA2042578) | human gut metagenome | biome: human gut; feature: human-associated habitat; material: faeces...
CAAGTAATCTCTATGGGAACAAGTTATCTTAGGATATGCTGTATCATTTCCATGGGAATCATTTTCTTTTCTCTATTTGAAAAGTTGTTACAGGCAACAGGGCGTTCGCTCTATTCAACAATCGGTCAGGTTGCGGGAGCAGTGGTAAATATCATCCTTGATCCGATTATGATCTATGGGATTGGACCTGTTCCGGAAATGGGGGTTCAAGGTGCAGCTTATGCAACGGTCATCGGACAGGTAGCATCCGCAACGTTATTGTTTGTCTTTCATATGAAATTAAACAAAGAATTTGAACATGGAACAAAGTATATGAAGCCAGATGAGGGAATTATCAAAGAAATATACGCGATTGGACTGCCAGCGATCATTGCACAGGCGTTGATGTCAATTATGGTATATGTAATGAATCTTATTTTAAAATTCAGTCCTTCTGCCCAGACAGCCTACGGATTGTTCTATAAAGTACAGCAGTTTGTCTTATTCTTAGCATTTGGACTAAGAGATGCGATTACGCCGATCATAGCATTTGCTTATGGAATGGGAAGTAAAAAGAGAATAAAAGATGGAATCAAATATGGTTTGATGTATACAATTGTATTAATGATCTTCGGAATTTTGATCACAGAAGGTTTTCCAGGCTTTTTTGCAATGTTATTTAACGCGGGAAGTTCCAGAGAATATTTTATTGGTGCAATGAGAATTATCTCGATCAGTTTTATTTTTGCTGGGATTAATGTGGCATATCAGGGAATATACCAAGCATTGGATGGTGGTATGGAATCACTTATTATTTCACTTCTCAGACAACTTGTGGTCATATTACCCCTGGCAGGAATCTTTTCAATCTTTGTAAGAAATGGCCAGGCAGGAGTATCTTTAATCTGGTGGGCATTCCCAATTACAGAACTTGCAGCATGTCTGATCGGATTTGTCTTTTTAAAGAAAATCCAAAAGATAAAAGTAGAGCGATTAACACATTAAGGAGGAAGGTATTATGGCAAAAAGAATCATTACAATCAGTAGAGAATTTGGAAGCGGTGGACGATTTATCGGAGAAGAAGTAGCACAACAGCTTGGAATTGCTTATTATAGTGAAAATATTATAGATCAGATTGCGCAACAGTCAGGATTATCACCAGAATATATCGAAGAAAATGCAGAATTATCTCCGAAAAAGGGACTCTTTGCCTATGCATTTTCGGGCCGTGATATCACTGGAAAATCCGTGGATGATATGCTGTATGAGGCACAGAGAAAGGTAATCTTGGAAATTGCAGAAAAAGAACCATGCGTTATGATTGGGAGAAATACTGATTTTATACTGAAGGGTAGAGATGATGTGTTAAATGTGTTTATACATGGAGACATGCCAGAGAAGATCAAACGTATTTGCAAGTTATATAATGTTACAGAAGATGGGGCAGTAAAACTTATAAAGGATACAGATAAAAGACGAAGAATAAATTATAATTTCTATACAGAACAAAAATGGGGGATGGCAAGTAATTATACATTGTCATTAAACAGTTCGCAGTTGGGATATGCAAGGTGTGAGAAGATGATCATGGGTTGTGTGGATATTTGTTAGATTATAGGAATTTTTCTTATTATCTCATATAGGAAATATTTTTTGAATCTGATATACTAAAACTATAAGGAGGAATATAAAAATGGAATTTCAAACGATGGGAACAAAGTTATCAAAGTAAACAAGATGAAATTCATCAGATAGGAGAGTATCTGCAAAAGCAAGGAATAGAAAAAATAACGCTTATTGTCGCTTCATCAATTGGAGCAGATTTAGGACTCACATTTCTTTCTCAGATGAAAATTCCAATTGAGCATACTTTTTTGATGGAGGTCAATTTGCACAGATTTCAAGATCGACAAGGAAGGTTATGGTTCCATTTTTGTATCTGGCGATTAAGAGCCTTTATTGGAGTAAAGGAGCGACTTTAAGTAAATTTATGTGGTGCAGTGAAGAAAGTATAAAGCCATATTTTATAAAAGCAGGAAAAAATCTGCGGTATAAAAATCTATATCGACAGATGATGGACAGTTTGGAAGATAAAGAATTTCCAAAGCTGTCACAAGAGGTTCAAAGAACCATTTTCTTTGAGTTTGGAAGTGTCGAGAAACATTATAAATATCGTGATGCTGTAAAGAAGGCGTATCCGTACAGGAAAGTTGATGAGAATAGTTAGCGAACACTAATGAAAGGGAGAAAAGAAGAATGAATGAAAAAGCAAATTATGGAAACTGGGTACCTGAAAAAGCATTGTATATGTTATTTGGAGCAGTAATTGTTTTAGGTGTTATTGCGGTAGCAGTACAAGTAGCTTTAAGTGAAATGGTCATTGCAATCATAGTAGGCGTATTATGCATTTTGACTCTGGTAATGGCAATTTATATGCTGATCTGTCATGAAGCATTCGCATTTGGAAAAGGAAATATGATGGCAGGAGTACATGAACATCTGATTAAACATCTTGATTGGGATGGTGAAGGGAAACTTCTAGACATCGGATGCGGAGCAGCAGCACTTACTGTTCATTGCGCCAAAGCATTTCCAAAGGCACAGATCACAGCGATGGATTACTGGGGTGTGGAATGGAATTATGCAAAAGAGCAGTGCGAGAAAAATGCAAAGATTGAAGGAGTTGCAGACCATATCGCTTTTCAAAAAGGAGATGCAGCAAAACTGGATTTCCCTGATGAGACATTTGATGCAGTAGTAAGCAATTTCGTGTTTCATGAAGTGCGAACAGCAAAAGATAAGAGGGATGTTGTAAAAGAAGCATTAAGAGTTTTGAAAAAAGGCGGTGTATTTTCTTTTCAGGATATGTTTTCACAGAAAGCATTGTACGGAGATATGGAAGAGTTTGTAAGAATCTTAAAAGAAGAAGGAATTTCAGAAGTTCACTACATAGGAAATCTGGAAAAGAAGCTAGACTTTATTCCGGGATTTGTAACAACACCATGGATGATCAGCGGGATGGGAATTATTTATGGGAAAAAATAGGACACAGTCAGGAAATTGTGATAAAATATAAGAAATTAATTAAAAGGTTGAAAGAGGATTCGGTATGCTGCAAAAGAGGGGGGGCAAATTCAGTTTAATAAAATTGGAAATTGCGAGAAAGGAGAAAAGTATGCTTACAATATTAAACTCAGAAAGCTTATGGATTGGAACAGACATGATACAATTTAATGCAATCAGGGATATCTTGGATCGGGAAAAGATTAAGTACAAATACAAAACATACAATCACTTAGGAGAATGGGCAGGATCAGGAACACTTCGTGGAAACTTTGGAAGTGTGGGGAATCCTACATCACAGTCCATACAGTATGAAATTTTTGTGGCGAAAAAAGACTTAGAAAAAGCACAGGCTGTAATGTGGAATTTGCTTAGATAAAGTAGATACATGATGATAATGAAGAAAGGAAAGATACTGTATATTACTAAAGTGATATGCAGTGCCATTCTTTTTATGGTATAATAAGAATATCATAAAAATTCATTGCAGACCGCATGATGTATGTTGCAGATTGGAGGCAAATATGAGCAGAAAAACAAGAACAAAAAGTAAGACAAGAAATAATGCAAAAAGCAGGGCAAAAAAAGCAACTGTTTCAACAGTGAAAAGTACAGATACAGAAGAGACTGTTATTCCAACAGTAGAACCTGCAATAATAAAAGAGGAAGTTGCACAACCAGAACCAAAAGAAGAAATCAAAATAGAAACGCCAGTAGAAGAAAATCAGGTTATTGAACAGCCTGATCTTGGACCAAGAAGAAGTGTCGTTTTTATTGGCTCAGAATGCTATCCATTTGTGAAAACAGGAGGTCTTGGAGATGTAATGTCTGCACTTCCAAAGAGTCTTGCTAAATTAAATGTAGATGTGAAAGTAATCCTTCCAAGGTATAAATGCATTCCTTGGGAATACCAAGAAAAGATGGAATACAAAGGCTCTTTCTATATGGATCTTTGTTCTGATGGAAGACAATACTATGTAGGTATTATGGAGTATCAGGAAGATGGTGTAATTTATGATTTTATCGACAATGAGGAATTTTTCTCTTGGGGTAATCCGTATACAAATCTGATTGATGATATTCCAAAGTTCTGTTACTTTTCCAAGGCTGCATTGGCGGCACTGAATTATCTGGACTGGGTTCCTGATGTAGTACACTGCCACGACTGGCAGGCAGCGTTGGTACCACTTTATCTAAGAACATGTTTTGCAGATACAAATGTAGGACGTGCAAGTGCAGTACTTACGATACATAACCTAAAATTCCAAGGTATCTACGACAGAAAAATGATCCAATACTGGTCAGGACTTCCGGATTATGTATTCAACAAAGACTGCCTGACTCAGAACTGGCTGGATGCGAATATGTTAAAAGGTGGAATCACTTATTGTAATAGACTTACAACGGTAAGTAACACATACGCTGGAGAGATTCAGACAGAAGAATATGGAGAAGGACTTGCAGAGCACTTAAGATATCACCAGAATAAGATCAGAGGAATTGTAAATGGTATTGATATCAACATCTGGAATCCATCTACAGACAAGTTGTTAAAAGCAAATTATGATGCAAAGACAGCAATCGAAAATAAAAAGAAGAATAAGAAAGCACTACAGGAATCTTTAGGATTAGAGGTCGACGAACACAAGATGGTGATCGGATTGATTTCTCGTCTTACGAACCAAAAAGGACTTGATCTGGTCAATGACGTAATTCCAGGTGTTATGGATGGAAATACACAGGTAGTTGTCCTTGGTACAGGTGATTCCTGGTATGAAGAAGCTTTCCGTTCTTACGAGAATCAATATAAAGGAAGTTTTTGTGCCTATATTGCTTACGATGAAAATGTTGCCCACAATATCTATTCTGGATGTGATGCACTTTTAGTTCCATCAAGATTCGAGCCATGCGGACTAACACAATTGATTGCTATGAGATATGGTGCGATTCCAATTGTCAGAGAGACAGGAGGACTTAGAGATACTGTTTGGCCATATAACATGTTTGATAATACAGGTAACGGCTTTACATTTGATCGATATGAAAGCGGACTTCTGTATGATACGATCAATAGAGCAAAGACATGCTACTTTGAGAATAGAGCAAGCTGGGATGATATGGTGATCCGTGATATGAATAAAGATGTATCATGGGAGACAAGTGCAAGACAGTACAAAGATATGTATGTAGAATTAACACCAAGATAAAATTGTGATTTGTTGATAATTTTTGTATTTGTTGACAGAAGATGAAAGAAACTTACGAACACCGATTTGTTGGGATGTTTAGGAGTATAATAAACACTTATCTTCTGTCTTGAAAAAACTAATTTACATCCAAGATCATTCTCCATACACATTCGGTAGTGGTTTCGATTACGTAAATTATTTGAATATTATAAAAAGGGTTATCTGTCTGAGACCGTAGGAACACGCCTGCACTTAGTGAGTGGATGGTCGTTAGACCATTCAGGAGCTTAGTACAGCTGCGTGTGAGTCGAGCGAGAGCGCGTCGCAGACAGATAACCCTTTTTATAATATTACACCAATAATTTCCGTCATCAAACCAGCAAATTAAAATTTACATCTCAAATTCTTCATGTGCTGCATTCATTGCTTTCACCATATCTTCCTGGTTTACAAGCACAGTAACACGGATCTCAGATGTAGAGATCATTCGAATGTTTACATCTGCTTTATATAAAGCGTTAAACATACGAGCTGCCATTCCATAGTGGTTTAATAATCCTTTTCCGATAATTGATACTTTGGCAACTTCTTTGCTTGCTTTGATCTCTTCATAATAGCTGTCTGGAAGGTAATCTTCTAATGCTTTAACTGCGATATCTAATTCTTCTTCTTTGACTGTGAAGGAGATATCTTTCTTGTCATTATGTCCAACTGACTGCAAGATCATATCTACGTTTACATTTTTCTTTGCTAATACATTGAAGATCTTGAATGCCATACCTGGTGTATCTTCGATTCCCATAACTGCGATTCTTGCTGCATCATCATCTCCTGCTACACCGCTGATCTCGTTGTCTCTTGATTTTACGCTTTCTTTTACGACAGTTCCTTCTTCTGTTGTAAGACTTGATCTAACAACTAAGGCAACTCCATGTTTCTTAGCAAGTTCTACAGAACGATTATGAAGTACTCCTGCTCCGAGTGTTGCCATTTCTAACATCTCATCATATGTGATCTCATTTAATTTTTTAGCCTCTGATACTTTTCTTGGGTCTGCTGTATAGACTCCGTCTACGTCTGTATAAATCTCACATGCATCTGCGTGTAACGCTGCTGCCAGTGCTACAGCTGTTGTATCAGATCCACCACGTCCAAGTGTTGTGTAGTTATCGAACTGGTCAACTCCCTGGAATCCTGTAACGATTACGATCTTTCTCTGTTCTAATTCATTCATGATACGGTCTGTATCGATTCTTTTGATTCTTGCATTGCTGTATACAGAAGTTGTATGCATTGCTACCTGGAATGCATTTAGGGAAACAGCAGGAACTCCAAGAGAATCCATTGCCATTGCCATTAATGATACAGAAGTCTGTTCTCCTGTTGTTAATAACATATCCATCTCTCTTCTGGATGGATTAGGATTAATCTCTTTTGCTTTTGCGATCAGTTCATCTGTCATCTTACCCATTGCTGATAAGACAACAACAACATCATTTCCTTTTTTGTAATCTTCAATACATCTTTTTGCAACGTTCATGATACGATCTTTATTTCCTACAGAAGTACCACCAAATTTCTTAACTACTAGCATCTTGTGCCTCCTAAAATTATTTCTCTTATTTTTGTAATAACCGATTCATTAAATCATAAGCGTGGGAAATGACAATTCCTGTCTCTTTCGCTGCTTCTTCGCTGTACTCTTCCTGACCTTCATAATCTTTCGTGCTGTCGTAGATCATAAATGGTATCGGTTCTTTGGAATGGGTACGGATCGCAATTGGTGTCGGATGATCCGGTCCGATCAGAATTCTAAAATCCTCTCCAGCTTTCTCAAGTTCTTCTTTGACAACCTTCACAACTTCTTTATCAAGATGTTCGATTGCTTTGATCTTATTCTCAAGACTTCCCTGATGACCCATCTCATCAGGTGCCTCTACATGAATATAAGCGAAATCATCATTTTTTTCAAGTAGTGCTTCAACCGCTGCCATCGCTTTCCCATGATAATTCGTGTCAAGACCGCCATTGGCACCCTCTACATCAAGATTTCTCATGTTTGCTCCAACTGCGATTCCTTTTAACAGATCGACGGCAGATACCATAGCTCCATTCATTCCAGTCTTCTCTTTAAAATCGTCCAGTGCCGGTTTCGTCCCTGCTCCCCAGAACCAGATGCTGTTTGCTTTATTCAAGCCTTTCTCAGCTCTTGCTTCATTGATCGGATGATGATTTAAGATATCAAAACTCTTTTCCATCATCTCTTTTAGCTTCTCCTGCTTTGGAAGATACTGCCCGATCTTCTGTCCTAAAACATCATGAGGTGGTACAAGTTCGACTACTTCTCCATGATCCCAGATCGTTAAATGGCGGTAGCTGACTCCCGGATAAAATTTATATTCATCATCTTCTAATTCTTTTCTCACAGCTTCGATCAGGATCGCTGCTTCCTCAGAAGTGATCTCTCCTGCGCTGTGGTCGATGATCGTCTTATCTTCATAATCTTCGTCTTCAGATACGGTTACAACGTTACATCTAAGTGCAATATCTGTATCTTTCATATCAACACCAATGCTTAATGCCTCAAGGGGTGATCTTCCGGAATAATAAACCTGTGGGTCATATCCTAACATAGAAAGATTGGCTACATCACTTCCTGCTGGTAAATTGGATGGTACTGTATAAGCGATTCCCTGTTCGGAAACTTTCGCCATCTCATCCATCACTGGTTTGTCTGCTAACTGAAGTGGTGTCTTCCCACCTGCTGCTTCGATTGGCTCGTCAGCCATTCCATCTCCTAAAACAATAACGTATTTCATTCTGTCCTCCAAAAATGTGTCATGTATATTTATACATCTATTCCATTGCAATTATTTTTACATAAGATACATCTTCTATCTTCTCAACATCCTGAATCATAGCCGAGACATCCGTCTCGCTGTCTTCGATGTCAACACTGACTGTTAAGAGTCCCTTTCCATTAATTGGAATACTCTGGTGGATCGTCAGGATATTTGCCTTATAAAGTGCAAAAATGTTAAGGATCGAGGCCATAACGCCAGGCTGGTCATCGACTTCGATCACGAATGTGATACTACGTCCTTTCTTACCAGCATAAAATGGGAAAATATCATCCTTATACTTATAATAAGAACTTCGACTGATTCCCACCTTCTCTGTAGCTTCTAATACAGAAACTGCTCTCTTTGAATCTAACAGTTTCTGGACCTCTAACACCTTTAACAACACTTCTGGAACTGCTTTCTTTTTAATTACATAATAGTTGGTTTCTTTCATGTCTGGTTCCTTTTGTTTTCCTGTGGTGTACAGTTGTCTTTGCACAAAATACTACCACAGATATTTTTATGATGCAATAGAAAATTTGGTTTTAAAATAAATACATGATCTGGCCGGAAGTTTTCTGTTTAATTTTCTTCCTTCTTGCTGTTGTTATCCCATGCAAGATAGGCATTCATAAATCCATCCAGATCCCCATCTAATACAGCGCTTGGATTTCCGCTTTCAAAGTTTGTTCTGTGGTCTTTTACCATTGTATAAGGCTGCAGGACATAGGATCTGATCTGGTTTCCCCATCCATTATCCCCAACATCACCTCGGATATCTGATAATTTTTCCAAATGTTGCTGCTGTTTTAACAGATACAGTTTTGTCTTTAACATCTTCATTGCCTGATCTTTGTTCTTGTGCTGTGAACGCTCATTCTGGCACTGTACAACAATTCCTGTTGGTAAATGCGTAATACGGATTGCGGAATCTGTTTTGTTGATATGCTGTCCACCAGCTCCACTTGCACGATATGTGTCAATCCGGATATCTTCATCTGCAATCTCAACTTCTATATCATCTTTGATATCTGGCATTACATCACAGGATGCAAACGATGTCTGTCGTTTTCCTGCTGCATTGAATGGAGAAATTCGGACAAGACGGTGAACACCTTTTTCAGATCGTAAATATCCATAAGCGTTCATTCCCGTGATCTTCACAGTAACAGATTTGATTCCTGCTTCATCCCCATCAAGATAATCAAGAACTTCTGTTCCATAACCTTTCTTTCCTGCCCATCTTGTGAACATACGGTATAGCATTCCTGCCCAGTCGCAAGACTCTGTTCCACCTGCCCCTGCATGTAGTGTAAGAATTGCATCATCCTTATCATATTCACCTGTTAGCAGTGTTGAAATACGTAATTCCTCATATGTTTTTTCAAATTCATCCATCAAAGCAGTGGCTTCTTCGATCAGATCGGCATCTTCATCTTCTTCTGCCATATCAATCAAAGTCTCGATATCTTCATATTTTGTTTTCAGATCATCATATTCTTCCACGACACCTTTCAGGCTTTTGACTTCTTTCATAACATTCTGGGATTCCTCAACATTATCCCAGAATCCTGGTTCTTCCATATTCAGTTCTAATTGATCAATTCTCTCTTTTTTTGCTTCTAACGCAAGGGAACCACTAAGATCTTCTAGTGGTTCCTGAAAAGAGTTTAATTTATATTTTAATTGTTCTGCTTCAATCATTGATAAAAAACTCCTTATTAATTCCTTCCGCAGCAGTTCTTATACTTCTTACCACTTCCACATGGGCAAGGATCATTTCTGCCGACTTTTGCTCCTTTTCTTACATAAGGCTTCTTCTCAACTTCTGCATCTTTGTTTGTTCCAGTGATCTTTGGAGCTTCTTCTCTCTCGATCTTCTGCTCAACCTGTACGTGGAACAGTGCACCTGTTGTCTCTTCCTGAATTGCCTTTGTCATATCATTGAACATCTCAAATCCAGCCATACGGTATTCAACAACTGGATCTCTCTGTCCATATGCCTGAAGACCAATTCCTTCTCTTAATTGATCCATATCATCAATATGATCCATCCACTTGCGGTCGATGACTTTCAGTAAGATAATACGTTCAATCTCACGAAGATCAAAGTCTTCGAATTCTTTTTCTTTCTGTTCATATAATGCAACTGTTTCTTCCTGTAATCTTGCTACCAGATCATCAACTTTACCAGAAGATTTCTCTGCATCTGTTAATACGATCTTATTCAGTGGTACAATTGGAAGCAACTCTGCATTCAGTGCTGCCAGATCCCACTCTTCTGGTGGAAGCTCATCACTGATCACCTGATATACATGATTTGCAACTGTTTCTTTCATCATGCCTAAAACAGATTCTTTCATGTCATCTCCGTCAAGAACACGGCGGCGTTCTTTGTACATAACTTCTCTCTGTTCATTGTTGACTCTATCATAATCTAACAGATTCTTACGAATACCAAAGTTGTTATTCTCAATCTTCTTCTGGGCTTTCTCGATCGTCTTGCTGATCGTCTTATGCTGGATTTCTTCTCCTTCTGGAATTCCCAGTGCATTATATATACTGATCATTCTTTCAGATCCAAACAATCTCATCAGATCATCTTCCAGTGATAAATAGAACTTAGATTCACCTGGATCTCCCTGACGTCCAGCACGACCACGTAACTGGTTATCGATACGTCTGGATTCATGACGTTCTGTACCGATGATCTTTAATCCGCCAAGTTCTGCAACACCATCTTCCAGCACGATGTCAGTACCACGACCAGCCATGTTCGTAGCGATCGTTACGGCACCGATCTCACCTGCGTGAGAGATGATCTCTGCTTCTTTTTCGTGGAATTTCGCATTCAGTACGTTGTGTTTGATTCCACGTTTCTTAAGCATTGCACTTAATTCTTCAGACATCTCGATGGTGATCGTACCAACTAAAACAGGCTGTCCTTTTGCATGAGATTCAATGATATCTTCAACAACAGCATTCATCTTCTCACGTTTTGTCTTGTAGATCGCATCATCATGATCGATTCTCTGAACTGGTTTGTTTGTTGGGATCACAACAACGTCCATTCCATAAATCTCTCTAAATTCCTGTTCTTCTGTAAGTGCAGTACCTGTCATACCTGCTTTCTTGTCATATTTATTGAAGAAGTTCTGGAACGTGATCGTTGCAAGAGTTTTGGATTCTCTCTTAACCTTTACATTTTCCTTCGCTTCGATTGCCTGATGCAGACCATCAGAATAACGTCTTCCTGGCATGATACGTCCTGTAAATTCATCGACGATCAATACTTCATCATCTTTTACTACATAGTCTTTGTCTTTAAACATTAAGTTATGTGCACGAAGTGCTAAGATGATATTGTGCTGGATCGCAAGGTTCTCTGGATCTGCAAGATTCTCGATATGGAAGAATTTCTCGACTTTCTTCACGCCATCTGCAGTCAGCATGATCTGTTTATCTTTTTCATTGACAAGGAAATCTCCATCTTCTTCGATATCCTCGTTCATTAAGATATCCATCTTGGATAATTCACCATCAGAACTTCCTCGTTCCATCTGGCGGGCTAAGATATCACATGCACGGTACAATTCTGTAGACTTACCACTTTCACCGGAAATAATCAGTGGTGTTCTTGCCTCATCAATCAGTACGGAATCGACCTCATCGACGATCGCATAGTGAAGATCTCTCTGTACAAGATCTTCTTTCTCAATGACCATGTTATCTCTTAAGTAGTCAAATCCTAATTCATTGTTTGTAATATAAGTAATATCACAGTTATATGCTTCACGACGTTCATCATTCTCCATATCATTTGTAACAACGCCAACAGTTAATCCAAGAAAATTATGAACTTTTCCCATCCACTCGGCATCTCGAGTTGCCAGATAATCATTGACTGTTACGATATGAACGCCCTTTTCTTCCAGCGCATTTAAATATGCAGGTAACGTGGATACTAAAGTTTTACCTTCACCAGTTCTCATCTCTGCGATACGTCCCTGATGCAGGATGATACCACCGATCAGCTGTACACGGTAATGTTTTAAACCGATCGCACGGCTGCTGGCTTCTCTTACTGTTGCATATGCTTCTGGTAACAGATCATCTAATGTCTCTCCATTTGCAAGTCTTTCTTTAAATTCAACAGTCTTATGTCTTAGTTCCTCATCTGACAATTTCTGCATGGACTCATCGAGTGCTTCGATCTTGTCAACTGTCTTGCTGATTCGTTTTAGTTCCTTATCACTGTGAGAACCAAATACTTTATCAAATAAACCCATAAATAATCTCCTAAGTTTCTTTTTATGATTGTTCCATCTTGTGATCGTTCTGTCTCTGACATCTGATATCAAGATAGTCTTATATCTATTATATAGTCTTTGCTATTGTAACACTTAACATTATAAGGTGCAAGTTAACTAATTGTAAAAATTCTCAATAAATTTTGAATTTTTTATAAAAAAAAGTATGAAAAAAGGAGATCCTTGTCATAAGGATCTCCTCCATCTTCCGATCTTCTAAAATTCAGGTTCGATCAGTCCGTATGTATTTCCTTTTCTCTTGTATACAACATTGACTTCAAATGTATCAGCATTGCGGAATACAAAGAAATCATGTCCTAATAATTCCATCTGTACACAAGCTTCTTCTACATCCATTGGTTTGATAGCAAACTTCTTGCTTCGGATGATTCTGATCTCATCATCTTCCACATCGTCTTCCTGCTCCATAAATTCCTGTTTGAAGCTTGTTCCATCATATTTCTGATTCATAAGTCTTGTTTTATATCTGCGGATCTGGCGTTCGATCACATCTACTACCAGGTCAATAGATACATACATGTCTTCACTGCCTTCTTCAGCACGGATAATGTGCCCTTTCATAGGAATGGTAACTTCTATCTTCTGTCTTCCCTTCTGAACACTTAAAGTTACATTCACGATCGTATCGTCTACTAAATATTTGTCGAGACGTCCGAGTTTCTCTTCAATTGCTGCTTTGATACCTTCTGTAACTTCAATGTTCTTTCCACTAATAATGAATTTCATGGCTCCCATCTCCTTTACCTTTTTTGTATGAATTCATTATAACATATAATTCTGATTAAGAAAACAAAATCTTTTTATAAATAGTAAACAAAACATATGTTTCTTTTTGAAGTTATCCACAGTTATTATTTGTCGAATTGTGGATGTGGATAATGTGGATAACTCTGTGGGTAACTCATTTTTGGCTAAAATATGCCATTTCTGTATGTTGATAACTTTGTGGGTATTTTGTTAGCAATATGTGTGTAATTTTTCCATAAAAAAATCAACCTGCTTTTTGTTATACAACTAGCACAAATCGACAAAAAGCGGTTGATTTTTAATTTATGAGTCACTATATAAAAATAGCTTAAATTGTCTGAAAATTAAGCATTTTGAAGATATCGCTCGACTGAATACACACAGTTGGCACCATCTGACACCGCCGTCACCACCTGACGAAGATTTTTGCTTCTTCCATCCCCTGCAGCAAAGATTCCCGGAATATTTGTAACACCGTCTTCTCCTGCGATAATATATCCTTTTTCGTCTGTTGATAACTTTCCAGATAAAAGCTCGGAAGCTGGTTTTGTCCCCACAGCGATAAAAATTCCATCAACATCTAGTAACTTATCCACATGGTTATCTACATCTTGTATATGAAGTCCCTCCACAACCTCATCTCCATCGATTTTTGTCACGATCGTGTTCCATAAGATTTCAATCTTGTCGTTCTTCTTTACTTCATCCTGAAGAATCTTTGCACCACGAAATTCATCTCTTCGATGGATCAGATAAACTTTTTTACACATACGGCTTAAGAATATTGCATCTTCCAATGCAACATTTCCACCACCAACAACTGCTGTTACCTTATTTCTAAAAAATGCTCCATCACATGTTGCACAATAAGATACTCCCATTCCCTTTAATTTTTCTTCTCCTTCTATTCCCAAAGTCTGATGAACTGCTCCTGTTGCAAGAATGATCGTCCTTGTTTTTAATGTATCTCCATTCTTAAGCATGATCTCTTTGATTTCTTCGTCTGCATAGATTTCTTTAACTTCTGCTGTAATACTTTTAGCACCAAGTTCTTTCGCATGCTCTGAAAATTTTAATCCAAGATCCATTCCATTTGTCTTTGGAATTCCAGGATAATTATCAACTTCATAAGTCTGTACAACCTGTCCTCCTGGCATATATTCTTTCTCGATCATAACAAAATCAAGCATTGCTCTCTGTGCATAGATTGCTGCAGACATTCCAGCTGGTCCGGAACCTATGATTACTAAATCGTATATTTTCATGATATTATCTCCTTTTACTCAAAGTTTCTACCTTATTCTTTCTTCGTTAGTTTTAATAAAACTCCACTATATCTTGGAAGTGTGATCGTAAGCTCACTGTCTTTTCCTTTTTTCTTTAGATGAATATTTTCTTTACGTTTCTTCATCGTTCCACCATACTGTTCCCATTCAGTATGTAACAATGTTCTTCTCGTATGGTGTCCTTTGATCATTAATTTATAATCTTTCTGCTCTTTGTCAGAGAAATTAAAGATTCCAACGATCATGTGATCTACCGTTTTTCTTCCGATCGCATAAATACATCGTTCTTCCTGATGGCAGTCCAGCCATTCAAAGTTTTCTCTATGATAATCATAATGGAAAGCTTTTTCTTTCTTGTAAATGTCATTTAATTTGACCATATATTTATGGAAGGCATCATGAATCGGATATTTTAAGATCATCCAATCCTGTTCCTGTGCTTCGCTCCATTCCCTGATCTGTCCAAATTCATTCCCCATAAAGTTTAATTTCTTTCCTGGATGGATCATCATATACATATACATAGCCCTTGCCTGTGGAAATTTATCTTCATAATCCCCATACATCTTCTGTAAGATCGTTGCCTTGCCATGTACAACTTCATCATGACAATATTCTAGCATATAACGTTCATTCCAGAAATACACCATAGAGAATGTTAGTTTGTGATAATCACGACTTCGATATTCTGGTCCAGTCTGAAAATATTCCAGAGTATCGTGCATCCATCCTAAATCCCATTTGTAATCAAATCCTAACCCGCCTTTCCATACAGGTTCTGTCACACCTGGATAAGCAGTGGAATCTTCTGCGATCAGCATGGCGGTTGGATGACGTTGTTTTAAACCTAAATTGAATGCTTTTAAGAAGTCGATCGCTGTATCATTGACTCCTCTGCTTTCATCTCCCTGCCAGTAGATCAGGCGGCTCACTGCATCCATACGGATTCCATCAAAATGATACTCTTCCAGCCAATAGTTGGCCGCTGATTGCAAGAAGCACTGAACTTCTCTTCTGGAATGAATAAAGTTGCAACTTCCCCATTCACTCTCTCCAGTATCTTTATTATCGTATTCATATAATGGAGTTCCATCATATAATTTCAGTCCATATCCATCTACTGCAAAATGAACTGGCACAAAATCCATAATGACTCCAATCCCTGCCTGATGCATCATATCAACAAATTTCATTAATTTATCTGGAGTTCCATAACGTTTCGTTGGTGCAAAAAATCCAGTGTTTTGGTATCCCCATGATCCATCAAATGGATGTTCTGACAGTGGCATTAATTCTACATGGGTATAATTATTTTGTTTTAGATATGGAACGAGCATCTTGGCAATCTCATCATACTGATACCAGCCATTCTCATCTTTCTTATTCATTCTCCATGAACCCATATGCATCTCATAGATATTGATGGCATCTTCCATTCCGACACTTCTCATCTGCATCCATGATCTGTCATTGAATCTGTATGTTGTGATATCTCTGATAATAGAACATGCCCCCGGTCTTAGTTCCATCTCAAATCCATAGGGATCACAATGTTCCTGCCGGTTTCCATCTGGTCCGTAGATGCAGTATTTGTACATCTGACCCTCTTTAGCTTTGTCGGAGTAGAATAAAAAGAAACCACTTTGTGCGTCTTGTTCCATAAATTCTTCATTCCAGTTATTAAACTCCCCAATGATCGATATCCTGGAGGCTCTTGGTGCATAGGTTACAAAACGAATCTTATCACCGTCTTTATGTGCACCCATATAACGATATGCATCAAATAATTTTCCATCATAAAAATCTTGCCGGTTCATGTTTGTGCCTCCTTTTATCATACAACTGTTGTTTTTCATTCATATGTATATTATAATAAATGTATGTGTATACAACAACCACCAAAATAGTGTTTTTGGTGGTTATCGAACATTTTTCATTGTTTTGTAGATTATCTTTTTTATATGATTTTAAAGGAGTTTTTGATATGGTAGAGAAGAAAACTGATCGTCGTATTTTGAAAACAAAACGTGCGCTCAGAGAGAGCCTGCTTTATTTATTAAAAGAACAGCCAATACAAAAAATATCCGTTTCCCGCCTATGTGAGAAATCGGATATTAACCGCAGTACATTTTATACGTATTATTCCAGTCCGATGGATCTTCTGGAGTCGATTGAAGATGAAATTTTAAATACACTAGAAGAAGATATGATCCAGTTTGAGAAGGAAAATTCAATTTCACAGTTGATGAATTCTATTATCTTTTATATCAGTGAGCATAAGCAGTTAGTAAGATTGTTGTTCTCAGACCATGGTGATCCAGGATTTCAAAATAAACTTCTGCTTGCCACCCAACACTGGACCATGCCAATGTGGCAGAGCCGACGGCCTGATTACGATGCCGAGGCTTTGTCTTCTTTGCATATTTATATTGTAAGCGGATGCATGGCTGTTATCCGACAGTGGATCACGGGTGATTTTAAAGAGTCTGAGGAGGAAATTTCATCAATGTTGGAGAAGTTGTCCGCTTCTACTTCGGCTGGATTTTTGCAAGGGAAATAAATAAAATGGATTTTCATAATACATGCTGCTATTATAATCATCGATTTTTTCACTTAAAAATGAATTATAAACTTTGATCAATGCATCAATTACTGATCAATTACAAATTCATCTAATACTTCCTGCAGTCTTTCAAAGAACATACTAGCATGATATCCATCTGCGGATGCATGAGATATCGTCAAAGCAGCAGACAGCTTTCTTCTGCCCTCTTCTTCCACATATTTTCCAAATGTAATGATCGGAAATAGATTTGGTCTTCCGGTTGGCACCCATGTGCTGTAGCCTGTGAAATCCATCCATGGCACACAGGAGATACAAAAGAAGTTTGGCGGCTGCCCTTCTTTTCCTTTGGGTCCTTTGACATCTTTGTATGTTTCCATATCATTTATAATGTTTTGATAGCATGTCTGAAAATCATCATCATAATAAGACCAGATGTCTGAAAATGTATGATCATCTTTGTGAAAGATCGTAAAGTTTGGATGCATCACATCAAAATAACCAGGTCTTCCTTCCTGATCGACTCCCATTTTAAATTCTCTTTTCTCATTGACAACTTTTCCTGTGCAGTAAATAAATGCCGGATAAAACTTTAATCCACATTTTTTGACCTGCTGATACAGATTTTCCACATCTAGACGTACTGTAACAGTATAACCGCATGGTATCATCTGCATATAATATTCAAAATGTTTCTGTCGTTCCCATTTTTCTGGGTCTAGTAAATAAAACATGTCAGACACCTCCTTTTTAGCTTTCGATATCAGATCATTTCATATCCACCTAAAACTACCGGCATTTTCAATACTTCCAATACTCTCTCAAGCAATACTCCTTCTCTGTTTGGATAATCAAATCCATAACTTGCCTTAATCGCCTGTGTGATAAACTGCACACCCTTATCCAGTGCGATTGGCAGACTGTCTCCGTCTAACAGGCTTCCTATCATAACAGAAGTATAAGCATCTCCTGTTCCCGGATAAAATGTTGGGATATAACGGCATTTTATCTTCCAATATGTATTACAAGTTCTATCGTAAGCGATCACATTAGAATCTTTATCTTTCTCTTTATCTGGAACACTTGTCACAACAATGATATCTGGTCCCATATCAGACAAACGTTTTACCCATTCTTTGATCTCTTCATCGGTTGTTGTCTGTTTGTATTCTTCCCCTAATAAAAGACTTACTTCTGTAAAATTGGGTGTAATAATGTCAGCTTTTGTTACCAGACGTTTCATTCCTTCAACTAATCCTTGATCCATCGTTGAATACAAGTTTCCATTATCTCCAAGGACTGGATCGATCACAACCATATTATCCTCTGTTCCAAAATCATCAATAAACCCGGAAACGATCTCAATCTGACGTTCAGATCCTAAGAATCCAGAATAAATACAGTCAAAATCGATATTTAGCTCTTTCCAATGATCGATATAGTCCTGCATATGATCTGTAAAGTCTACAAAACTAAAGGTATCAAATCCCCCAGTATGATTGGAAAGGATCGCTGTCGGCAATGGACAGACCTGCACTCCCATGGATGAAAGGATGGGAATGATCGCTGTCAACGAAGCTCTTCCAAAACCAGACAGATCATGAATTGCTGCCACTCTTTTTACACTATGCTTCATTTTGTTTCTCCTTTTTATAATCCGATCATTGTACTATTTTAAACGGAACGTCAGGATTCCTTTGTAATCGATCACATGGATCGCTTCATCTTTTTTCATCTGTTCCATCATCGCTTCTGGATCTTTCACATCTCTGCTTTCTAAGAATCCTCGTACTTCAAACTGATTCATAGGATGTCTTCCGATAATGGATTTAACCGCTTCATAGTCATCTTCAATCTCACTGAAAAATGCACCAGAACTCATCATCTCAATCGAAATACCACCAAGTGTCTCAACCGCATATCGCATGCGTTCTTCAGATACGACATTCACATCTGCTTCTGCTGGCGGACGAACTGGTGTATTTAAGTATAGTCTGTCATATTTTAATTCTTTTAATAATTCTTGAAACTTAAGAATAGACTGCTCATCATCGTTGATCCCATCAACTAGCATGATTTCCAACCAAAGTTCTCCTTCATACATGTGAGTGAACTTTTTGAGACCTTCAAATTCTTCTTCAAATTTGATCGTTCCATAAGGTCTGTCAATCTTCTTGGAAATTTCCTGATTATAAGCATCCAGAGATGGCAATACCATATCAGCATGGCATAATTCTTCTCTGACTTGTGGATCAGAAAGCAACGCACCATTTGTGATCACTGCGACTGGCTTGTCTGTCAATGCTTTCAGAGCAACTACTAATTCACCAAGATTTGCTGCTAAAGTAGGTTCTCCTTCTCCAACGACCGTTACGATATCAAATTTATCAGAGTCTTTGAGATACTGTTTAAATTCCGCTATGATATCTTCTGTTTTATAAAATTCCTGACGTTTATTTGTCATTTTATCGGTTCTTCCTAATTGACAGTAGATGCAGGAATAGTTACATGTCTTCTTAGGCAGTGGACTGATACCTAAGGATCTTCCTAGTCTTCTGGATGGGATCGGACCAAATACATATTTAAAATCATTCATATTGATATTTCCTTTTCCTATTATTTTTGTATAATTCTTATTATACGGCACGTATACAAAATTTGTCTATATGAATCGTTCTTTGAAAACTCCTGAAATTTAATTTCTATGGGTTTTCTTTCTATAACTCTTGCGTTACAATAGTATAAAATAAACAGGAGGATATTAAGTAATTCAATGAAAAAAGATAAAAACATTCTGGTTGTTATGCCAGTAAAAGACGAACATAAAAAAACATTAGAACAACATTCCCAAGGCAATAAATTTATATACAGTTCATACGATAATGTAACTCAGGAAATGGTTCAGGAAGCAAATGTTATCATTGGAAATGTAGATCCATTTTACTTACAGGAAGCAAAAAACTTAGAATGGCTGCAGCTTAATTCAGCAGGGGCTGATCCTTATGTGAAGAAAGGCGTGCTTCCTGAAAATGTAATATTGACGAATGCTACAGGAGCCTATGGACCAAGCGTTGCAGAACATATGCTGGCAGTCTTATTTTCCCTGCAAAAGAAATTACATCTATACAGAGATAACCAAAATCAATGTGAATGGCAAGATGAAGGAGGTATCATGTCCTTATGCGGAGGAACACTTCTGATCGTGGGACTCGGTGACATCGGATTATACTTTGCAAGATTAATGAAAAATTTTGACTACCATATCATCGGAATCAAACGAAGACCAGGGCAGGTACCGCAAGATATCGATGAACTCCATACCATGGATGATCTGGATAAATTGCTGCCCAAAGCAGATGTTGTATTATCTGTACTTCCAGATTCTAAAGCAACACGAAATATCTTCAATAAAGATCGTTTTGAAAAAATGAAGAACACCTCAATCTTGCTAAATGCTGGCAGAGGCAGTGCAGTTAATACAGAGGATCTTTGCGAAGCATTGATCCAAGGACAGATTTATGGAGCAGGACTGGATGTTACAGACCCAGAACCGCTGCAGACGCAACATAAATTATGGAACGTAGAAAATGTGATCATAACTCCACACGTAGCCGGAGATTTTCATCATCCTGCGACTTTATATCGAATCGTAGATATTATAGCTGGAAACCTGCAAAGGTATCTGGAAGGAGAACAATTGACGAATATTGTTGATACTACAACTGGATGTAAACTCTGATTGATAGTGTTGCATGTATGAGTCAGAAAGAACAAGAGAAGAAATATTTATAAGAATAAAGGGTGACACTCAACATACACACCACTTAAGTTTTCCAATCTTGTAATTGTCCACACTTTAGACTTCTGGTATATGATAAAAAATAAATAAGCAACCGAAAACGCAGCATTGGAATTTTGCCATATTTTGAACAAATTCGCAGCCCAATTGGACGAGTGTCTGAGCTTCAAAGACTTTTGTCTGAAACAAAACTTCAGAGCGAGTTCTCGTAGGAAATTGGGCGGATAAGCGATTTGTTCAAAATGTGAGCAAAATTCCACCGCTGCGTTTTCGGTTGCTTATTTATTTTTTATCATATACTGAAAGACTACAGTTGGCCAACTTACAAATTTAAAATTTACAGTAAATTATCAGCTAATTCTTCCATAGTCTTAATATTCTCATCATTCATCGTAGATTTGATCGTTACAACTGGATCTACCATCTCGATATTCTTAAATCCTTCTACGATACCTTTCATGATTTTTGCTGCCATTGGTGCCCATGATCCATTTTCCATAAATGCAACTTTACGTTTCTGATAGTTCTTAGCTTTTAAGTGATGTAAAAAGTCTTCCATGCATGGGAAGATTCCTGCATCGTATGTTGCTGCTGCCAGTACCAGTCTGTCATAGCGGAATGCATCTTCGATCACTTCTGCCATATCATCTCTGGAAAGGTCTGCTACTACAACTTTTGGAGCTCCTTTTGCTTCTAAGATTTCTGCTAATTTCTTTGCTGCAGCTGCTGTATTTCCATGGATAGATGCGTATGCGATCAGGATTCCTTCGTTCTCTGGCTCATATTTGCTCCATGTGTCGTATAATCCAATATAATATCCAAGGTTTTCTTTTAAAATTGGTCCGTGTAATGGACAGATGATCTCAATATCTAATCCTGCGGCTTTCTTTAAGAGATTCTGTACCTGTACTCCGTATTTACCACAGATATTGAAATAATAACGTCTTGCTTCACATGCCCAATCTTCATCTGCATCTAAAGCTCCGAATTTACCAAATCCATCTGCTGAGAATAAGATTTTCTCTGATGTTTCATATGCTACCATAACTTCTGGCCAGTGAACCATTGGTGCCATAACGAACTGTAATGTATGAGATCCAAGAGATAATGTATCTCCTTCTTTTACTACGACTTTACGTCCTTCTAGATCAAATGTAAAGAACTGAGGGATCATATTAAATGTCTTGGCATTACCTACAACCTTAGCTTCTGGATATTTTTCTGCTAATACCTGTAAGCTTGCAGCATGGTCTGGTTCCATATGAGATACTACAATGTAATCTACGTTTCTTCCATCTAATGCTTCTTCTAAGTTTACAAGCCATTCATCTGTCTTGCATGCATCCACAGTATCCATAACGGCTACTTTCTCATCTAAGATCACATAAGAGTTATAAGAAACACCATTTGGTACTACATACTGGCTCTCAAATAAGTCAATGTCATGATCGTCTACACCAATATATTTTACTGAATCTGTAACTTTAATATCCTTCATTGTCTTACCTCCAAAATTAAATTCATTTTGCTTTTTCAACTTTTCTTACTATAACATAGTTTTGCCAAAATATCTACTAGTAATAGTTACTATTTCTAATACAATTTCTTTTCAGATACAAAGATCCCCAAAACAAAACTTCAATCTTGCTCCAGGGATTCTTTATCATCTCTTTGGATGCTTCATGCAACTCTGATTATCTATGCATTGAGAAGCTATCCATATCATAACGTTTTAAGTTGTCTGTGATCTTGCGATCATCTGCGGATTTGATCATTGTTTCTCTGACTTTACGAGCTTTGATGATCTCTTCGTTACGGCTTGGTCCACCAACGCATCCGCCTTCGCATGCCATACCTTCGATGAAGTCTTCTGGTAATCTTCCTCTCTGTAAGAACATTAAAGCTTTCTTACATTCTGCTGCACCGTTAGCTTTGCATACTTTGATATCTTCGTTCTGTTCTGTCTCTTTCATGTATTCTAATACAGAATCTGTTACTCCACCAGAGTTTCCATAGAATTTACCGAAGATCGTAGAATCCTGATATGTATTCTCTGCTGGTTCTAATTCTACGTCTTTTGCTTTCAGAATTGCTAAGATCTCGTTGTAGTTTAATGCATAATCTGCATTTCCTTCGATCTTCTGGTCTGCCACTTCTGATTTCTTGGCTACACATGGTCCAACAAATACTGTAACTGCATCTGGATCTTTTGCTTTGATCATTCTTGATACTGCACACATTGGAGATACTGTTGTAGAAATCATATCTGCAAGATCTGGATAATGTTTGCGAATCATGTTTACGAATCCTGGACAGCATGAAGTTGTTTTCTTCTCACCGTTTCTGTAAGCTTCTAACCATTCTTCTGCTTCGCTGCATGTTGTCATATCTCCACCTAAACCTGCTTCGATCAGATCTTCAAATCCAGCTTTCTTTACTGCCTGTCTCCAGCTTTCCATTGTAATATCTTTACCAAACTGTCCTTCTGTTGCTGGGGCAAGGATCGCGTAGACTTTCTTACCTGCTTTCAAGTCTGCGATAACGTTTGTGATCCATGTCTTTGTTCCGATCGCACCGAATGGACATTTTGCTGCACACTGTCCACAACGGATACATTTTTCTTCATCGATCACTGATACTCCATACTCATCATAAGAAATTGCATCTACTGGACAGCTGTCTTTACATGGTCTTGATACATGAGCGATCGCATTGTATGGACAGGCTTTTGCGCACATACCACATTCCTTACATTTCTGAGGATCGATTCTTGATCTTGTATGTCCTGGTTCGATCGCTCCGAAACGACATGCTTTGATACAGTCTTTTCCAAGACAATTCTGACAGTTGTTTGTTACAACATAGCTTGAGATTGGACAGTCAGCACATGCTGATTTAATTACCTGCACGATATTTCCATCATCTTCTGCTCCTGGAGCTTTACCTTCTGCTAAACGAATTCTCTGTCTTACGATTTCTCTTTCTTTGTAGATGCAGCAACGGAATGTTGGTTCTGGTCCTTCGATCATCTTCTCTGGGATCAGATCTCTTTCTTCTTCTAAAGTCCCTTCAAACGATGCCTTTGCTACGAAATACAGTACATCTTTTTTCAGATTCTGAATGCTTGTTACATCATACATAATAGTTTACCCTTCCTTAAAAAACACTTAACTAAAACACCCTAGATATTGTTATTTTTTTATCTATGTGCATTATAACAAATATTTTCTTTTTTCTCTACAATGCTTAAAGAAAAGTACAAAAAATATGCAATTTTTTTAAAATTGTACAATTAACATTTTCTTAACGATGACTTTGTCCGTATATTGCATACAATTATTGTTAAAAGAAAGACACAATTGTCTGAAAATTTTTATCATTATAACTTGAAGTTATGGCAAACTATTATTTTTATGTATTTCACAAGCCTTATTCTATCTGTTATTGTATAGCTTATCGATAGAAAATTATTAGACTTATATAAATGGAAAGGATAGATTTATGAGACCATACAGATATGATATTGTTGGTAGTTTTTTAAGACCAGATTATTTAAAAGATGCACGTGCTGAATATGCAGAAGGAACTTTATCTGCAGACCAGTTGCGTGAAGTTGAAGATAAAGCGATCAAAGAGTTAGTTGAAAAAGAGAAAGCTGTTGGATTAAAAGCAGTTACTGACGGAGAGTTAAGACGTCGCTATTGGCATCTTGATTTCCTTGCTTCTTTAGTCGGAGTCGAGGAGATCAAAGCTGATCACTGGTCTGTTGCTTTTAAGGGACATCAGCCAAAAGCCGCAACTCTTGAGATTGTTGACAAAATTGATTTTGATGAAAACAGTGAATTCTTAGATCATTTCTCTTACTTGAAAGAAATTGCTGGGGATGTTGACTGCAAGATGACAATTCCTTCTCCTGCAATGCTTCATCTGATCTGTTGTGTTCGTGGAAGCGAAACTTATCAAGCGATCGATCGTTATAAAAATGAAGATGATCTGTATCATGAGATTGCTCTTGCTTATCAGAAAGCGATCAAAGCATTCTACGCTCGTGGATGCCGTTACTTACAGTTTGATGATACATCTTGGGGTGAATTCTGTGATCAGAATAAACGCGACGATTACGCAAACCGTGGTCTTGACCTTGACCAGATTGCTAAGAATTATGTGAAAATGATCAACGAAGCTTTAGAAGCTAAACCTGAGGATATGACAATTACAATGCATATCTGCCGTGGTAACTTCCGTTCTACATGGTTCTCTTCTGGTGGATATGAACCAGTAGCTGAGACTTTATTCGGTGGATGTAAGATCGATGGTTTCTTCTTAGAGTATGATAGTGACCGTTCCGGTGATTTCAAACCATTACGTTTTATCAAAGATCAGAAAGTTGTGTTAGGTCTTGTTACTTCTAAAGATCCAGAACTTGAAGATAAAACTGAGATTAAAGAACGTATTAAAGAGGCTGCTCAGTATGTTGCACTTGACCAGCTTTGCTTAAGTCCTCAGTGTGGTTTCTCTTCTACAGAAGAAGGAAATATCTTAACTGATGAAGATCAGTGGAAGAAGATGACTCTTATTAAGGAGATTGCTGAGGAAGTTTGGGGATAGGATATCCGTGATACATATTTCATAATAATATAGTAAATAAAAGAATCCGGCATTACATTTTTGTGTTTGCCGGATTTTTTTATATCCAATTTCATCTATTTCTTTTTTCTTTGCCACATAAAATACTAAATCAAACAGCAAAGAAATTGTTGATATCACAGCCCCGGTTGCAATCATACCACCATACACTTTTCTGATTCTAACATGCTTTTTTTGCTGAATAGTCTGTATATGTTTTTCAGAAAACATAACTGCACCTCTTACACCGGATATTTTTTCAAATTATACCATTAACTTGTTAAACAAATTCATCTGCTTCCCGAAATGCACATATTCCTACCTGAATTGCACAAAATACATAAAATCAGATAATTTCATACACAAAAAGGAGCATGTTACCAAGGAAAAGTAACATGCTCCTTTATATTATTTATTTATTTTTCAATGTCTGCAATAATCGCTTCCAAGTCTGGTTCTTCTCCAGTAAGTATACTTGCATTGAGAACACCCCATTGACCATTATATTTTACCCATGCAACATTATTCTGAATTGTCCTTGTCTCATCAAAAATAAGCGGACACAATTCTTTACCAGTGCTGTCAATATAACCTGCCTTGCCATCTTTTTTTACTGCCGCAATCCCATTGTTCATAATATAGGCATCTTCATATATAAAATCTGTGATATTATCACCTTCTGTATTAACAAAGCCCCATAATCCTTCATTGCATACAACGAAACAGTCACCCGGCATTTTTAAATCTGCTGCAACTCTGGCATTGTCATACACTTTATCTGTTATGCTTTTATTAGTACGTCCATCATAAAGAGTATATGTATCAAGTACGGTATATTGATATTCTTCTATATCGCCTACGATATTTCTAAAAATATAGTAATCGTCATCTGTCTTACTCATTCCTCCCAATTCACTTGCATACATTTTATTATCTGAAATGTTGTAAAAGCTTGTAAGACCTGAATTAGGCATTAGAGACACTCTCTCACCTTTGGCATTAATAACCATATGTTCCTGCTGAATATATACCTTTTTGTTAACAACACCAATCTTGTCAACATTATCTACATATACTTTCCCTGTCGCATTACTTACTAACATCTGCCCCTTGTTTGTTGTAACAACCGACTCATTATTAAAGCCTTCTTTTGTTGGGAAAATATCAACTAAGGGTTCAACATTAACATAGTCATACTGTGGCTCTATAACCCATTTCAGTTCATTTCTGAAACTGTCCTCTGC
>ENA-OPBS01000774-OPBS01000774.1-human-gut-metagenome-genome-assembly--contig:-NODE-774-length-26335-cov-3.409399_pt1 | contig 26335 bp, 19 predicted proteins | sample MGYA00241074_ERZ501463 | MGnify/ENA primary metagenome ERZ501463 (study PRJEB25962, sample SAMEA2042578) | human gut metagenome | biome: human gut; feature: human-associated habitat; material: faeces...
TATCGGTAACAACCCGATGGTAGGATGTACAGTGGCTTGTGCGGTTGACGTGGCTACTGCCTTGAACAAGTAATATAATACATTACTAATATATAAATCCCTGTAACTGTAATGGTTATAGGGATTTTTATTTTATATCCATTACAATACTTATCTCCCTATTCTGATACTCATTTCTTCTTATAATAGGCGGTGATTGAATGATGGCAATAAAATAAAAGCGCAATTCAGATTGCTAATGAGTTGTGCTTTTATTATTTTTGTCTTTGGTATCTTAGTGTTAAACGAATAACTACATACGCACTATGAAACAGATATTATTTTTATTACTAATAACCCTATGTTCTTGCCATTCCACTACTTCTAAGAAAGGGCAAGAAAATGAAGCAGACAGCATCCTATTACAAGAAGAGTTGTATCCAGACAGTATTTTTAAATCTAAACCTATTCCAACAGAAGAAGAACAAGAACAATCATCGGAAACAACCTCCTTTGTCCTGCAACCTGTTCCGCGTGATATTCCTACGGGAGAAGCCGTCAGCCCTACTTCACTTTCCATGCAGACAGAATACGATTATTATCCACTGTCAACTACAGAAGTGAAACTAACCGTTACCAATTATTCCCAACAAGAGTATATGTGTGGAAACGATTACAGCCTTACCTATTACAATAATGATAAACGACAATGGGAAACATTGCCAACCGACCCGATTATTGAAGATATAGCTTGGATATTAGACCCTGAATATCCTTCAGGAGAACAGACAATCAAGCTTTATACTTCCAAAGTTCCTAATCGTGCTGGCAAATATCGTATCTACAAAACTTTCAACAGAAACGCCCAAGTTGCTTATGCAGAGTTTGAATTAGTTGATGAAGCCGGAGCCAAACGGCTGAGAAAACAGATGGATGCCGCCTCTTGGAATGGCAAGACAATTTCATCACAGAATATTTATGGCTCTGGTATGCGCGGTGATTCAATCTTTGTGGATCTGATTAATAATTCCATTCATTTTCAAAAATTATTCAGAAAGGAGATGCTTAACTATTCTGCCATTAACTATGGAGCAGTACGCAAACCTTCCCCCTTTACACAAAGAGCATATACCGACACACTGCAAATAAGCATGAAAACCGAGAAACCTGTTTACCCGATTGGAACAGAAAGTGTAAATGTAATACTAACCAACAAGAACTTGAGCCAACAAAATTTATTCTTTGGCGAATATTATTTTGTAGCACGCAAACAGGGAGAACAATGGATACCATTACATGACAACAGTTTGGTGCACGACATTGGCATTATATTGAAACCTGACAGTGATTACCATTTCAAAGCCAAACTCTATCCATTGTTCAATGACAATACTTCCGGTCAATATCGGGTTTACAAGGAAGTGGAATTTAACGGTATAAATAAGAAGTGGTATATGGCAGCAGAATTCAAGATTGAATAAAAATGATACAAATAAAATCATGCATAATTTCCGATTCATATTATTAATAGCATTGTCCATCCATACAACCTTTTTATTCTCACAGAGCAACATCAAAGGAATGGTTTGTGATGCGGACGGAATGGCAATACTTAATGCCAATGTTGTATTGTGGCATGATAATTCTATCGTCGCACAAAGTATTAACTCAGAACATGGATTCTTACTGAAAAATATACCCGCTGGTTGCTACATATTGAACATTAGCCATATAGGTTATCAAATCAAGCAAATAACATTAGATGTAAAAAACTGTACTGATTTAGGAACCATTCAGCTTCCATCCGGCTATGAGTTGGATGAAGTCGTGGTTAAGTCTGCCCGTAAGGTAACTTCCTACAAAAACAATCTTCTGCACATCAATGTCAAGCAGACATACCTTTCGGAACTTCCTAATGTGGAGAGCCTGCTGAGCAATATTCCCGGTGTACTCCTTACGAATAACAGGTTGACGTACTTCGGTAAAGGTCAGATACTGCTCCTTATTAATGGAAGGGAAGCGAAAAGCTTTGAGGAAGTGAATGCTTTGCAACCCTCACAGATTACAGAAATTGTAGTGGACAATATGCCTGGAGCAAAATACGACTCTCGTTATTCTTCCGTTTTAAATATTAAGACCACATTGGAAAAACCAGCCTTAATGATTTATAATACGGATGCTTGGGGACGTCACTATTCAGGTACAGCAGGTTTCACCTCTCAGCGGAAAATTAAAAATACGCTAATAGACTGTGCTTATAGTTTTAGAAAGCGAAAAAACACACTATACTCAAAGCAAATAGAAGAAAATTTTCAGACCGGAAATGCTTTTGAAAGAGTTTTCATGGATACAACTTTTTCTAACCGATGCTCCCATGATTGGCATATAGGAACTCAAAGTAAGTTAAAGACCGGTACACTCAATATGAAATATTCTGGTTACTGTTCATCGAATAAACCTGAATATTTATCTTCCATGCAATATGCCTCTATCGGTCGGGAAAATTTTGACATCCAGAGAACAGGCAAATATGAAGAACAACAACATGTAGCGACATTAGACTATCTGGTTGATTTAAAGTCAAAGAACACTCTTCGGATAACAGCTGATTACCTGAATCAATATAACAAAGACAATGGTAATGCAACAGAAAGCTCTATAAATTCCGAGAAACGAACTATTTTGAATTTCCAAGGGAGATACAACATCTATTCACTTCTGACGGAATATGAACACCGCTTCAGCAACTTCGTCAAACTGTCGGTGGGAGCACGTTATAGCCACGTGTACAATAAAAACAATTCAGAAGAAAATGATATATCCACTTTTTACAACCTTCGCGAGAACCGATACGCGCTCTATGCAGAGGGTAATTTTCAATGGCAGAAAATAGTCATGCTACTTGGTTTGCGCAGCGAAAGATTCGATAAAAGATACCATTGTACAGCACAAGATGTAACCAACTATAAGGATTTATTCTTCTTGCCTTCATTTTCATTATCCTACCAACTGTCAGAAAACCTGCAAATCTCCCTTTCGGGAAATAATAAGGTTTTTCTTCCTTCATTCAGCGAGTTGACGCCTATCACGACTTATCTCAATCAGTACTCCTACATGATAGGAAATCCTCTATTGAAACCAACTGTCAGATATGATTTCGGCATCGGAATGGTTTGGCTGAACAAACTCAATGTAAAGTTGGAATACAATCTGATAAAGAATGACCGGATAGCATTTAGTGTTCCGGATGAAAGAAATGCACAAGTATTGAAGTATACCTATACCAATATAGATAGGTCCAGACAATTCACGGGAATGCTGACATTCTCAGACCACTTATTTAACCGCCACGCCATCAATCTGAGTGCAGGAATCCTTATACCCAACTCAAGGATTCCTTATATGGACCAACATTTACACCGTACCACACCTTCATACTTTGCACAACTGTACTGCAACTGGCAACTGGGGCGGATGATTAATTTCTCATTTAACTATACATTTCAGTCAAAATCCTACGATAAGGCTGACATATATCGCGCAACCCATAATTTGGGATGTAATATGTCTATTGTACCTATAAAGAACAAACTATCTTTTAATATACAGGTAAATGATATCCTCAAGAAGGCAACCGGAAACTGGGAAACGAACTACGGATATATCCGTACCCAACAATTCAATAATGCGGACAGCAGAAACATAACCTTGTCGTTACGCTACATTTTTAACTCATTTAAATCTATAAAACAAGGTAGCAGCAACAGTGAAGAAATAGAACGTTTATAAATTATGTACATTCTGAAATGTAAAAACCAGCCTTTTTACAGAATAATTCATCAAGTAATTATTTTTTATCAAAAAGTTGTCTTAAGCTTATCTTGAAATAACCTATATTCTATAAGATAACTTCTGACAATATCGGCACAACGGACAATCAAGGCATCTTTATTTGTTTGTGCCATCTATTAACTCATCCGACCATTTCACTTTTATAGAAAAATTTATGAATGTAAACAGATTATCTCAAAAGCTTCACCCCCCCAAAAAGCCATTCAAAAGGCTGTATTGTACTAAAACAAACCTTTTATGAACAATTTTACCACAAGAACCTATAACAAACACATACATTTGCACACATTAATTAACAATAAGTTTAATCTTAAATTTTTAATCTTCAAAATCGTTTACTATGAACAAACAAACGAGACTAAAAAGATGCAAGCGTTGCATCAGCACATTGATGCTGTTATGTTGCTCACTCCTATCGTGGGCACAAACCACTGTTACTGGTATAGTGTTTGACGAAACCAATCTGGAAGTAATTGGTGCGAATGTAAAAGAAAAAGGTACCACTAATGGTGCCATTACAAATCTTGACGGAGCATTCAGTTTTCAAGTATCAGATCCCCAAAAAGCTGTACTCGAAATCTCTTTCATCGGCTACGAATCACAAGAAGTGGCTCTGAACGGACGTACCAACATCAAAGTAGTATTGAAAGAAATGGCCAACGAACTACAGGAAGTAACTGTAGTAGCTTACGGTGTACAAAAGAAGGAAACACTGACTGGCGCCATTTCAGCTATAAATAATGAAGCATTGGTTCGCTCACCAAATGCTAATGTGGCCAATAGTTTGGCCGGCCAAATTACAGGTTTGTCATCAGTTGCTAGTAGTGGTCAGCCCGGTGCTGAAGATACCAAGGTGTTTATCCGTGGCTTAGGCTCATTAAATGAATCTGCATCTACTCCGTTAATCTTGGTGGATGGTGTAGAACGTTCTTTTTACCAGCTAGATCCGAACGAAATTGAAAGTGTTACCGTACTGAAAGATGCATCTGCCACTGCCGTATTTGGTGTACGCGGTGCGAATGGTGTAATCATCGTAACCACTCGCCGCGGTACTGAAGGAAAAACCAAGATTTCCGTAAACTCTTCCGTAGGTGTGCAAATGCCTACTCGCATATTGAAAATGGCAGACAGCTATACCTATGCTCTATTGAGAAACGAAATTATTAAGAATGACAACCCAAATGCCACTGAAGCAGACATGGTGTTCGATAACTATGCACTGGAACGCTTCCGTCTGAATGATGAACCTATTATGTATCCGAACATCGACTGGAGAAGATATATGTTGAACAAGGCTTCCGTACAAACACAGCACAACGTCAATGTATCCGGCGGTACTAAAGATGTAAAATACTTCATCTCAGTTGGTTTCTTATATCAAGACGGTCTGCTGAAACAGTTCGATGGTATGGACTATAACAACAACTACAAATTCAAACGTTATAACTACCGTGCCAACTTGGATTTTGCCGCTACTAAGACTACAACCATCAAGGTAGGTATCGGCGGTAGAGTAGGTGACAAGAATGAACCCTATGTAAACGATTCTCAGTATTCTATCTGGACCTTAATTAATCAGTCTACTCCATTCTGTAGTCCGGGTATTGTTGACGGAAAACTACTCTTCACACCGGAAGAACGATTCAACAATAAAATCAATCTAAACAACAGTGTAATCCAGAAAGTATATGGCACAGGATACAAGCGCAGAATCAATAACGTGATGAATCTTGACCTTCTGATCAACCAAAAACTGGACTTCATCACCAAAGGTCTGTCAGCCGAAATTAAAGCTGCCTACAACACTGATTATTATTTCCAAAAAGACCGTAGAGGATACGTGGAAACGTACAAGCCTTTTTATCAGTCTTCACTGGAAAATCCCGGTATGGCCTATAACGATCCTGCTTTCAACAAAAACATCGTCTATAAGATAGAAGGAGAAAACCGCCCCCTTCAATACGATGAATCGAAAGGGCGTGGTCGCGACTGGTACATGGAAATGAGCTTGCGCTATAACCGCAAATTCGGCAATCACAATGTAAGTGGACTCTTCCTTTACAACCAAAGCAAAAAATACTACCCGAGCCAATGGGTAGGTATTCCATCCGCCTATATCGGCTTTGTGGGACGTATGACATACGATTATAAATCACGTTATATGGCCGAGTTCAACTTCGGTTACAATGGTTCCGAGAACTTTGCTCCCGGCAAGCGCTTCGGTGCTTTTCCGGCAGGTTCTGTGGGCTACATTATCTCAGAAGAGGCTTTCATGAAAAATCAGAAGATAGTGGACTACCTGAAATTGCGTGCTTCTGTGGGACTGGTAGGTAATGACAAATTAGGCAACAACCGTTTCCTCTATCTACCTGATGGATATAACGTCGGTCTAAGCGGTGTAGACGGCTGGAACAATAACAAATACGGCTTCAACTTCGGCTACAATAGCAAAGCCATGGTTCTAGGAGCTTTGGAAAAGAGACTGGCCAACAAGAACGTTACCTGGGAAACTGCTTTAAAACAGAACTATGGTATTGATATGCATTTCTTGGGCAATCGTTTGAAACTGGCAGTAGATTATTTTCGTGAAAACCGCAAGGATATCATTATCAACCGCAAAACAGTCCCCCTGATTTCCGGTCTGACCGCTGACATTATGCCGGCTGTCAACATGGGTAAAGTAAAAAATCAAGGATATGAAATTGAAGTAAAGTGGGACGATAAAATCGGTGAATGGGGCTATAATATCAATGCTAACATGTCGTACAGTAAAAACAAAATCGTGTTCCAAGATGAAGTAGAACCCAACGAACCTTATATGTGGGCTACCGGACGTCCCGTAGGCTCCATCATCGGATACGTAGCTGACGGATTCTATCAGGAAACTGACTTTGATGAACAAGGCAATTTGCTGCCTGGCTATGCCAATCCTAATGTAGCAGTGAAACCGGGTGATGTAAAATACAGAGATTTGAACAATGACAATGTAATTGACTCAGACGACCAAACTATGATTGGGCATTCCAACCGTCCGGCCTATACCTTTGGTTTAAATTATGGAATCAACTACAAGGGATTCTTCCTAACCATGAACTGGACAGGCGCAGCCCAACGTTCACTGCTACTGGATGGCGCATTCAGAGAACCATTTGGCAACGGTAAAATCCGTGGTTTGATGCAGTTTCACGTAGATACCCGCTGGACTCCGGAAACTGCCTACACGGCCACAACACCGAGATTTACGGAAACTAATGCAACGTATAACATGCGTAAATCTTCCTTATGGGTATACGATGGGGCTTATCTGAAACTGAAAAATGTAACCATCGGTTACAACTTCACCGATAAGAAGTTCCTAAAGAAGCTAGGTATTCAACAACTCGGTATCAAACTGACTGGATATAACCTGCTGACATTTGACAAGTTTGATATTATGGACCCGGAATGTAACCCGAACGGCAGTGATGCCTATCCGATTACGAAGATTTACAACTTAGGTGTTAACTTAACTTTTTAATAACAGAATATGAGAATAAATTACAAAAATATAACTACAGGATTCATAATGGGAACCACCTTATTGTTCTCTGCTTGTGAAGATTTGAAATTCGGAGAAAGCTTTCTGGAAAAACCTGTTAGTAATGAACTGAACATTGACTCTGTATTTAACAAAAAGATTTATGCCGAACAGGCATTAGCAGAAGCTTATCACTCACTGCCCGATTTCCTGCCTGCACAGGGACGGCTGGGATATGGAGTATTGGAAATGCTGACCGATTTGGCCGACTGGAACAAGAAAGGAGCACCAAAATTCTACTCCGGCACTGTGGATGGTACCAACCAATATACCGAACATCTGCCATACCGATTGGGAGTAGATAACCGTATGATTGGAGTAGGTCCCATCTACGGTATCCGCCGCGCTTATATCTATATCGAAAATGTAGATCGTGTACCTGATATGACCGATCAGGAAAAGGCCATCGGCAAGGCAGAAGCCAAAGTTATCATTGCCTATCACTACTCTCAAATGCTACGTTACTATGGTGGTATGCCCTGGATAGACCATGCCTATACAGCTGAAGATGAAATGAAATTTCCACGTATGACTGTGGAGCAAACCGTAGAAAAAATTGTTGATCTTTTGGATGAAGCAGCCGACACACTGCCATGGGAGGTGGATGCAGATAATGACGGTCATCTGACCAAGGCTGCGGCCATAGCTCTGAAGTCCAGAGTGCTGCTCTTTGCTGCCAGTCCCCTATTCAATGCCGATGAACCTTATTTGCAGGGCGATGCATCTGCACAATTCATTACCTGGTATGGCAACTACTCAGCAGACAGATGGCAGAAAGCTTTGGATGCCGGCTTACAATTCATGCGTGAAAATAACGGACGATACAAACTGGTGAATACAGGCAATCCGCGTGAAGATTTTGCTGCTGGTTACTTTAACCGTCACAACGGAGAAGTCTTGATTTCTTCCAGACGTTTCACCACATACATGACCGGTAAAACTCCGTTCGCTCAGATCCGCTATGGAGTAGCTTCACCTACGTTAAATTATATTGATATGTTCCAAATGAACGATGGTACAGAGTTTGACTGGAACAATCCGGATCACAAAAAGTATCCGTTTTTTGATAAAAACGGAAAAACACGCCGTGACATCCGCCTGTATGAGACACTGGCCATCAATGAAGACAGATTCCAAGGGAAAAAAGTGGTGGAAATTTATGAAGGCACAAAACAAAACCCTTATAACTCAGGGCAGTACAGTAAAAATGGGGCTGCCATGAGAAAGTTTGTACGTAATTGGGGAGATGAAGTGAACGGTAAGTTCTACTCGTGTCCATTGCTCCGTCTACCGGAAGTCTATCTGAACATGGCAGAAGCCATGAACGAATTGGGCAAAGCTACTACTGCCGATGAATTTGGCAATACGGCATACGACTATCTGAACATGACCCGCAATCGCGCAGGCATGCCCGACATTACCAAAAAAATGGCAAAACCAGGCAATGAGCTCAGAGAAGCCATCCTGCGCGAACGTGCTTTGGAATTCGGCTATGAAGAAGTGCGTTACTTTGACCTGATACGCTGGAAACGCGAAGACTTGATACGCCAACCGCTCTCCCGACTGATTGTAAAGAAAGTAAAGGCTAAACCGGGATTTACCTACACACCGCATCAGGGGATGTTTGAACAACGCCAATACCTGAAAGAAGGAATCTGGAGTAAAAAATATTTTCTGCTACCCCTGCCAGTAGATGAAATCAATAAGAAATATGGTTTAATTCAAAATCCGGGTTGGGAATAACCCATCCGTCATTCATTAAAAATGGAATTATGAAAAAAAGAATCATCATATTGGCTCTTTCCACGGCATGTGCCTGTTTGGGAGAAGCGCAAGAAAACAACATAGAAAACAGAACGGTAGATTTAGGTACGCAGACTACAACTGAATTCAGAAAAACTCAAGCTGTATCTACTATCTACGCCAATGAATTGGAAAAGAATGCTACACCTAATCCTTACAATGCCTTATATGGTCTGCTGCCAGGACTTACTACCCTACAAAACACAAGTTGGGAGTCGGAAAAAGCTCGCATGAACATACGGGGACGCGGTTCACTGAATGGAGATACACCTCTGTTCGTGGTAGACGGATTTGTACGTCCTATCGAATACATCAACCTTTCAGAAATAGAATCTGTCTCTGTACTGAAAGACGGTGCAGCCACCGCCATTTGGGGCGGTCGCGGTGCCAATGGTGTGGTACTGATTACCACCAAACGCGGTATCTACGAGAAAAAAGAAATTAAAGTGGACTATAAATTCGGTATGGGGCTTCCCATAAATCAACCCGATTTTGTAGATGCAATCACCTATGCCAAATTGCGCAACGAGGCTTTACGCAATGACGGTCTAATGCCCGATATGGACGAAGCAGGATTTGCATCAGGTATCCACAGCGACCTGTATCCCAACGTGGACTGGCAGAAAGAAGCCTTGCGCAATCACACGACTAATCACCAATTGGATATCAGTTTTCGCGGTGGTGGCAAAAAACTGCGCTACTTCACAGTTCTAAACTATAAGAATGACATGGGATTGCTGAACAATGACTACACCGATTACACAGGTCGCTATAATTCACAGATGAAGAAATATGCATTGAATCTTCGTATGAACCTTGACGTAGATGTGTCCGATGCTACTAAACTGAAACTAAGTATGCTGGGTATGTTACGTGAAACTAAACGACCGAATACAAGTGAAGGAACTATCTTCAGTCAAATCTTCAATACACCATCGGCTGTTTTTCCCGTTCGTACCCAAGAAGGCTACTGGGGAAGCAACAATGTACTGAATACCAATCCTATCGCCAGTATTGCTGATGTGGGTTACTACAAACTAAACCAACGCATGCTGCAGGCCGACCTACGTCTGACACAAGATCTTTCGAGCCTGGCTCCTGGATTGAGTGCCGAGCTGGCCGTAGCCTACGACAATAGTGCCACTTACAATGAAACAGGTAAGAAAAGCTTCATGTACCAGACCATCTCCAAAGGAGAAAACGGCGAACCGGTATACAACACTTTCGGCAATGCCCGCGATGAACTGCAAATCAGCAATGGAGGCTACAAGGACCAATTCATTCACGTGAATTTTGAAGCGAAAGTAAACTATAACCGTACTTGGGGAAAACACGACTTCACTTCAAGTGCCTTGTTCAGGCAGGAATCCATGACACTGACAGGAGCTAACAACAGCCGTTTCCGCCAATATATTACGGCTACTGCCGGCTATAACTTCGACAACCGTTACATGGTAGACGTAGTAGCCAACTGCTTCGGTACCAGCGTACTGAAAAAGAATGACAAATATCGCTTCTTCCCGGCTGTAAGTGCAGCTTGGATATTATCCAACGAAACATTTATGCAGAACGTGGATTTCATTGATCAGCTGAAACTTCGTGCCTCTTACGGTCGTTCAGGATATGATATCTATGACTATGATATGGACAAGAAATTCTGGATTGGAAAAGGTTCTTATTACTTTGAAAGCGCCAATAATACAGCTGGTGGAAGTTATACGGAAGGTGTATTGCCCATGGAACAATTGGATTTAGAAGTAGCTGACAAGTACAATATCGGGGTAGACATCAGTCTACTGAAAGGTTTGACTTTTTCTATCGACGGATTCTATGACAAACGCTCCAACATCCTGATTGACGGAACCAACCTAATCTCACAAGCCATCGGTGCAAGTGTACCAAAAATGAATGCCGGAAAAGTGGAAACCAAAGGTATGGAATGGGGTGCTATGTGGCAAAGCAATTTCAAGGAACTGAAATATTACATAGGTGCAAACTTCTCGTATGCCAAGAGCGAAGTCATAGAAAATGGAGAAGGTCCGAAGCCATTCAGCTACCTTTCCAAGAAAGGGTATCCCATCGGACAATGCTTTGGTTGGGAAGCCATCGGCTATTTCAAAGACGAACAGGATATCAAGGAAAGTCCGGTACAGAAGTTCTCGGAAGTGCACCCAGGTGACATCAAATATAAAGACTTGAACGGTGATAAAGTGATTGACGAGAACGACCAAAAAGCCATCGGCTATTCTACAGCTATTCCGGAAATCTATTACGGCATCAATTTGGGATTTGAATACAAAGGGTTCGGCATTGATGCACTGTTTCAAGGGGTAGGTCACTATAGCGTAATGCTGAACACTCCGAGTGTATACTGGCCGTTGCGAAATAATACCAATATTTCCAGCTGGTATGTGAATGACAAAATCCGCTGGACAGAAGAAACTAAAGAAATTGCCAATGCCCCACGTCTGACCACTCAGGACAATGCCAATAACTTCAGAAACAGTACCCAATGGTTGGAAAACGGAAGTTACTTCAAACTCCGTAACTTGAACATCTATTACAACTTGCCTGAAGCATGGGCAAAGAAAATAAAAATGGAGAAAATCCAAGTGTATGCACGTGCCAACAATCTCTTCTCCATCGACCATGTGAAATACATGAACTGTGAAGACTTGAAAGTAAACTACCCCGATATGACTTCCATCTATTTCGGTGTAAATGTAAATTTCTAAAAATATAAGACATCATGAAAAAACAGATAATAATATGCTTAAGTGCCTTGCTAACCGCCTCGAGTTGCAGTATGCTGGAACTCGATGAATCTACCGGCATGAGCAAAGATGAAGTATACGGCTACTTCAAAAATGTTAAAGGACTGGCTACGTATGTATACAGCCAGCTGCCTAATGATTTTGGAACATTCAACGGTGCCTTGAGAGAATCAGCCACAGACAATGCAGTCTATGTATGGAGTGACAGCAATGTACATGACTTCTACAACCATGCCTGGGGACCGAACAATGCTGTGGACAATATGTGGAGTCAATGTTACGGTGCCATTCGCTCGGCAAACTCATTCATGGAAAACTATTCAGCCGAAGCACTGGAACGTTTTCAATGGAACGACAAATATGAAGAAGACATCGAAAAAGCCAACATGTATCGGGAAGAACTACGGGTGCTCCGTGCTTTCTTCTTCTTTGAACTGGCCAAACGGTATGGAGACATTCCCTTGCTGACACGCACTTATAACCAAAATGAAATCAATCAGGTTACGAAAACCCCCTTCGACCAGGTTATCGCCTTTATCTGTAACGAATGCGATGAAGCTGCAAAAGTATTACCCATTAACCAGAAAGATTTCTATGGTGAAACCGGTCGTGTAACCAAAGGAACTGCTTTGGCACTGAAATCGCGTGCATTGCTATATGCTGCCAGCCCGCTTCACAATCCCTCTAACGACAAAGCCAAATGGGAAAAAGCAGCCACTGCTGCCTATGAACTGATAACCAAAGGCTGGTATTCCCTGCCCAAAATAAACAAGGACCCGCTATATGATGCCAACGGAGGAAACGAAGTATTGAATTCTCCACAGTTAATATTCGAACGCAGAAACTCTGCCAGCAACAATTTTGAGGAAAACAACCTGCCCATCAGCTATGAACAAGGCAAAACGGGAAATGTCCCTACCCAAAATTTGGTGGATGCTTTCCAAACCAAAGATGGCAAAGATTTCGACTGGAACTCAGGGGATGACCCTTATGCCAACAGAGATCCACGCTTTTACCGAACGGTTCTTTGCAATGGAGATACCTGGATGAAACAGACCATCGAATCGTATGAAGGCGGAAAAGATGGTGAAGGTACTGAAGGTGCCACCAAAACAGGGTATTACTTGAAAAAGTACATGAACGAAACCGTATCTCTGGATCCTTCCAAGCCAGTAACCAAAGAACATCACTATATCTTGTTCCGTTATGCAGAAGTACTGTTGAATTATGCGGAAGCCATGGCAGAATGGAAAGGGGAATCATACACCGACGATAAGCATACAATGACAGCAACAGCTGCCTTGAATCAGGTAAGAAATGCTGCCAACATGCCCAACATCACAACTACAGGTGATGCATTCAAAGAAAGTGTACGTCGGGAACGCCGAGTAGAACTTGCTTTTGAAGACCATCGCTTTTGGGATATCCGCCGTTGGAAAATCGGTGAGCAGACTCAAAAGATTTATCGCACAAAGATTACCAAACAATCTGACGGAAGCTTTAGGTACGAGAAAGTATTACTGGAAGAAAGAAACTGGGAGGATAAGATGTACCTCTATCCTATTCCACTGTCTGAACAAATCCTAAATAACAATTTGGGACAAAATCCGGGTTGGTAACAGTAATATGAACCCCGAAAGTTTTTTGTCTAACTTTCGGGGTTCATATCAAATTTGACACACCTTCATGAAGTAAATATGGTTTTCTTTTAATCATAAGTTTTTTAAGTTTCGCAAGTAGTGCATTTTTAAACGAAAGATATAAAAACACTATGGGTTGCTTGGCAATGATGTTTAAAAAGAAAAAACAAAAAGTCTCTCTTATGAAAACATTTGGCTGCCAATAGGAAATCCATTCAGCAACCCGTTCTTCAAAGCACGAAAAGCGGAATGATATTCAATTCTTCTTCACTTTTAGTATTTTTATATTAAGATAGAATGCGGCTCAGCACAGTCAAGTTTGAAAACTGTGTTTTCACTTGCCTCTACTCTCACCTTTCACTATCTTTGCCGCATGAAAACGGAATTAAAGGAAAACGGAGGGCTCCCGGCACATATACTCTGGACGCTTGCTATCGTGGCAGGTGTCTCTGTAGCCAATCTGTACTATAACCAACCCTTGCTGAACGTAATACGCCACGAGTTGGGCGTGTCCGAGTTCAAAACCAACCTTATCGCCATGATAACGCAAGTGGGCTATGCTATCGGTTTGCTGTTCATCGTGCCATTGGGCGACCTCTACCAGCGGAAAAAGATTATCCTGACAAACTTTACCTTATTGATATTCTCGCTCATCGCCATAGGTGCGGCCCCCGACATCTACATCATATGGGGAGCTTCGCTCATCACCGGAATCTGCTCCATGATACCGCAGATCTTCGTGCCGATAGCTTCCCAATTTTCCCGTCCGGAGAATAAAGGACGCAACGTAGGCATCGTCATATCCGGTCTGCTCACCGGCATACTCGCCTCGCGCGTCGTCAGCGGGTTTGTCGGCGAAGTGCTGGGTTGGCGCGAAATGTACTTCATTGCAGCAGGCATGATGCTGCTGTGCGCCATTGCCGTACTGAAAATACTGCCGGACATACAGCCTACATTCCGGGGAAAGTACGGCGATTTGATGAAATCCCTGTTCTCCCTTATCAAAGACTATCCGTCTTTGCGCATCTACTCCATACGCGCAGGCATTGCATTCGGCTCTTTCCTCGCGATGTGGTCGTGCCTCGCATTCAAAATGGGACAAGCCCCGTTCTATGCCGACAGTGATGTTATCGGCATTTTGGGACTGTGCGGAATAGCAGGTGCATCTACCGCATCCCTCGTAGGGAAATATGTGAAAAAAGTAGGAATACTCAACTTCAACTTTATCGGCTGCGGTCTGATTCTACTGGCATGGGCATCGCTCTACTTCTGCGGCAACACCTATGCCGGCATCATTGCCGGTGTGCTACTGATAGATATCGGCATGCAGTGCATCCAGCTCAGTAACCAAACGAGCATTTTCGATATATGCCCTTCGGCATCCAATCGGGTAAACACTATTTTCATGACAACCTATTTCACCGGCGGTTCATTGGGGACCTTCCTCGCCGGCAGTTGCTGGCAGACCTGGGGCTGGGCAGGAGTAGCAGGCATAGGCACGGTGCTGACCCTGCTGTCTCTTCTGATTACCATCTGCCACAAAGAGCAACAGCATGCCCTATTCCCTTGATATTTTTTCATGGAAAACACAAAAAGAAATTTCAAATTGCTTTGATTTTCTCCATAATTATTATATATTTGTCGAATACAGATTTAATTAATAAACATTTATCTAAAATCATCTAATTATGGAAACACACAAGAAAATCACAGTGACAGGGGTTCTTTCCGAAGGTATCGGCTTAGGCATTAAAAATGCAGTATCCATGTTGGGAGCTACTGTTCTCTGGCTGCTCACCATTTGGATTCCTTACCTGAATGTAGGCACAACCATCGCTATGAACACCATTCCCATTGAATTGAGCAAAGGAAAGGTTATTTCCCCCTTATTCATCTTCGACGGGAAATACCGTAAGTACATGGGGGAATATTTCACCTTGATAGGTTTGATGTACCTTGCCATTATTCCCGCCTTGTTTTTCATGATTATACCGGGGATCATCATATCCATAGGCTGGTCACTCGCAATTTACATCTTACTCGATAAAGGCGTGGCTCCGGGCGAAGCCATGATTCGAAGCAACAAAGCCACTTACGGTTACAAATGGACTATCTTCGGCGTATCATTCCTGTTGGGGCTGGCTTTCTATGTCCTTATGATGATTATCTTCAACATAGCAAGCGGCGGATTTGCAATGCTCCTTCTCTTCATCATCGCCATTGTATACACTGTGGCAGCACTTGGATGTACCGCTGTCATTTACCGCAACCTGACGGCAGAAGCACAGCCGGAAGCAACGGAAACTGCGGCAGAAGTATAAACAGCTATTGAAAAACACACCCCAAAGCCCCTTTCGCTTTTAAGAGGGTATGTCAAAACTAAAATTCGCTTACGATTTTTTAGGCACGGAATTACACAGAATTCACGGAAACACAAATTACACGGAAAACACAGATTTTCTTTATTCTTTTTTCGTGAAATCCGTGTAATTCCGTACCTAAAAGAAATCATTAAATGTATTTTGACCCCCTCATACGGAACAGCGAAAGGGGCTATTGTCTGTCGATATTTCCTCTTCTTATCTCGATACCCGTCCCGATGTATTTCCATTCATCAGGCTTTCCACCTCATCCACCGTCACCAGATTGAAGTCTCCATAAACGGTATTTTTTAATGCGGAAGCGGCAAGAGCAAAATCCAATGCCTTCCGGTCATCATCCGAATAAGTGATCAGACCGTATATCATACCACCCACAAAAGCATCACCAGCGCCTACACGGTCTGTTTCATGTTCAATATCATAAATGCCTGTATACTTCAAAGTGCCGTCGGAATAAAGAACGGCAGCAAGCACGTTATGATTGGATGTTATGGAATTACGCAATTCCAGAAACACTTTTTGACAACGTGGGACAAGTCGCTCCACCTCTTGTCCGAACTTCTCGAAAGATGGCAAATCAGACTCAAAAGAAACATCGGCGGTATCAACAGCTCTAAATCCTACGGGCTGTATGCCGAGAATCTCCTGATACTCAGGTTCTGCGCCGAAAATGACATCGCTGTACTGCACCAACGGCTGCATCACTTCGGCAGCAGTACAACCGTAGTTCCAAAGTTTCTTGCGGAAATTCAAATCACACGAAATGGTAAGCCCCATACGATCGGCTATTTCAAGCGCTTCCCGGCAAGCGTCGGCTCCCTCTTGCGAAAGGGCGGCAGCAATGCCCGACCAATGAAACCAGCCTGCATCGGCAAAAATGGTTTCCCAATCGATCATACCCGGACGAAGCGTGGCGAAAGAAGAACCCTCGCGGTCGTACACCACATTGGAGTTTCGGAAAGCTGCGCCGCATTCCAGATAATACAATCCCAAACGTTTACCGCCAAACACAATGCCGTCCGTCCCCAGCCCGCTGGCACGAAGCGAATTGATACATGCACGCGACACGGCATTATCGGGCAGACGGGTAACAAATTCCGTAGGAATGCCGAAGTGCGCCAAAGACACTGCCACATTAGCCTCACTGCCACCATATGTAGCAATAAATTCATTAGTCTGCGAAAAGCGGCGGAAACCGGGCGTAGTAAGCCGTAGCATAACTTCACCGAAAGTAACGACTTTCTTATCGGTGGAAAGGGATTTCTTTTTCATAAGTCTTATATATTCAAAAGCATCAATGGGAAGTCAAATATACTATCAAAATTCCAAGTAAACGCAAAGAATTGATAATATTTATTGGCAGGAAAGGAAAATAGAAAGGTATTAGGCAGTTTTGTTGTATTTTTGTCACGTCATATTTACAGTAAGATTATCGCATGAGTACAACAAAGAAAATTCCTTCTCCTCTTGTATCCTTTCTCCCCATCGTCCTCTTAATAGGAATGCTGTTTGCCACCATCCGCACTTTCGGCAGTGACGCTTTGAGCGGCGGAAGCCAGATATCCCTGCTCACCACCACAGCCGTTTGTGTCTTTATAGGCGTAGCTTTCTACCAGATTCCCTGGAGAGATTACGAAATAGCCATTACCAACAATGTGGCGGGAGTGACTTCCGCCATTATCATACTGCTGATTATCGGTGCGCTGAGCGGCGTATGGATGATTAGCGGAGTAGTCCCTACTCTCATATACTACGGAATGCAGATTATACATCCGGACTTCTTCCTCACCTCCACCTGCGTTATCTGCGCATTGGTGTCCATCATGACGGGAAGTTCGTGGACCACCATCGCCACTATCGGCATCGCCCTCCTGGGAATAGGCAAGGCGCAAGGGTTTGAAGAGGGCTGGATTGCAGGTGCCATTATTTCGGGAGCGTATTTCGGCGATAAAGTATCGCCACTGTCGGATACAACGGTACTTGCCGCATCCGTCACGGACACTCCGCCATATCCGCTACATGATGATTACCACCATTCCGTCGCTCGTCATTACGCTGGTTATCTTTACGGTAATGGGATTTGCCTGCGAAACCAGCGGTACGGAGCAGATAGCCGAGTTTACCGCATCGCTGAATGCCAGATTCCACATTACGCCGTGGCTGCTGATTGTTCCGGTGGTTACGGGAATATTGATTGCACGCAAAGTACCCTCTATCATCACCCTGTTTCTATCCACGCTTCTGGCTGCAACTTTCGCTATTATATTTCAGCCCGAACTGCTGCACGAAATTTCCGGAAACAATGATTTGTTTGAAGGGACAATGATGAGCCTGTACGGCAGTACCAGCCTGCAAAGTGACAGTGCCATGCTGACTGAGCTGATTGCCACACGGGGCATGGCAGGAATGATGAACACGATATGGCTCATTATCTGCGCCATGTGTTTCGGTGGAGCAATGACGGCAAGCGGTATGCTGGGAAGCATCACTTCCGTATTCGTCCGGTTCATGAAGAATACGGTCAGTGTGGTAGCATCCACCGTCGGTTCGGGAATATTTCTCAATCTTGCCACAGCCGACCAATACATCAGCATCATCCTTACCGGAAACATGTTCAGCAACATCTACGAAAAGAAAGGATACGAAAGCCGCCTACTGAGCCGCACCACGGAAGACGCCGTTACCGTAACCTCGGCCCTCATCCCGTGGAACACGTGCGGAATGACTCAGGCCACCATTCTGAGCGTACCCACACTGACCTATCTCCCCTATTGTTTCTTCAACCTCATCAGCCCGCTGATGAGCATACTCGTTGCGGCAATCGGATATAAGATAGTGAGAAGGAAATAACTTCATAGCCCCGCCGCCAACTCCTTAAATCTCATAAAATTAAAAAAGAGAGTGAACAATCGCGGATGGGCATTGTTCTTGCAATAAACTTATAACGAACAATATAATTTAAACCTAAACAAAAATTAAGTATGAAAAAGTTTATTGCATTAGCAGCATTAGTATTGATGAGCATGGTGACAACCACCGTGTATGCACAAGAGAGTAACGCACAACGCCGTGCAGACCGCAAAGCCCAAAGAGACGCAGAGCGCGCACGCCTGAAAGCGGAACAGCAGGCAGCCGACGCGGTCTCCTACGATGATGCCGTAGCAGCGCTGAAAGCACAGAAGTTTGTATTGGAAGCCAATCAGGTAATGTTCCGCAACGGGCAGACGGCTTTCGTCACTTCCAACACAAACTTCGTATTGGTAAATCAGGCACGCGGTACGGTACAGGTGGCTTTCAACACGGTTTATCCCGGTCCTAACGGTATCGGCGGCGTAACAGTGGACGGGACGGTATCGGACATGAAAATGTCTACCGACAAACGCGGCAACATCAACTGCAATTTCAGCATCCAGGGTATCGGCATCTCCGCACAGATATTCCTTACGCTGACCAACGGCGGTAATAATGCAACCGTTACCATCAGCCCGAACTTCAACTCCAATACTATGACTTTAAGTGGCAGCCTGCTGCCGTTGAACCAATCGAATATCTTTAAGGGACGTTCCTGGTAGGCCTATTACAATATATATATTCCCAACTCCGCTGCAAGTCGCTTAAAAAGTGTACATTTGCAGCGGAGTTTTATATATTATATTCATCATGAGAGAATTTATCATCGCGGACAATCAAGATATAACCAAAGCAGGCATGATGTTTCTGTTGAGCAAACAGAAAGACACCGCCTTGCTGCTGGAAGCCGACAATAAAGCGGAGCTTATACAACAGCTACGGTTACATCCCGAAGCGGTGGTTATATTGGACTATACACTGTTTGACTTTACCGGCGCCGATGAACTGATTGTATTGCACGAACGCTTCAAAACAGCGGACTGGTTACTGTTTTCCGACGAACTGAGCGTCGGCTTTCTGCGACAAGTATTGTTCAGCAGCATGGCATTCGGAGTAGTGCTGAAGGACAATTCCAAAGAAGAGATACTCACAGCACTGCAATGCGCTTCACGTAAGGAACGCTTTATATGTAATCACGTCAGCAACTTATTACTCTCGGGAAATAACCAGTCGGCTGCTCCCCACCCCACTCTGCAAAACGCTCTGCTGACGCCTGCCGAAAGAAGTATTCTGAAAGAGATTGCATTAGGAAAAACGACCAAAGAAATAGCAGCCGAAAGAAACCTCAGTTTCCATACCGTGAACAGCCACCGGAAAAATATCTTCAGAAAACTGAATGTGAACAATGCCCACGAAGCTACGAAATATGCTATGAAAGCGGGCATTGTGGATTTGGTGGAGTACTATATCTGATTTCCCCGCTTCCGATACAAAGCTTGGCAGCCTCATCATATACAACGCCAAACTGGCCGGGAGCTATGCCCTGCAACTTCTCATCTGAAACAATACGATAGCCTGTTTCGTCCTGCCACAGCCTGCCGCCGATAAATCCGGGAGCATGGCGTATCTTGAACGTAACCGGAATCTCATCTTTAATGCCTTCCCACGGATTTTCCGTAATAAAATGAAAATCCTGCATACTGAACTCATGTCCGTATTGCAGTTCCGTATCATATCCGTGCGACACATAAATTACATTCTCGTCCGTATCTTTACGAACCACAAACCAAGGTCCGCCACTCAAGCCCAAGCCTTTACGCTGACCGATAGTATGAAACCAATAACCGCGATGCGTACCCAGTATCTTTCCCGTTTCCAACTCAACAATCCGGCCTTCCTTTTCTCCGAGGAAACGACGGACAAAGTCATTATAATTAATCCGTCCCAAGAAACAGATTCCTTGACTGTCTCGTCTTCGGGCACTGGGCAACTGAGCTTTCAAAGCAATATCGCGCACTTCCTGTTTCATCAGTCCGCCCAACGGGAACATCAGTTTGGACACTTGCAGGTAGTCTATCTGCGCAAGAAAGTCCGTCTGGTCTTTTACGGGGTCGAGGGCTGTTCCCAGCCAGGTCTTTCCATTCTGCAGAACGGTAGTAGCATAATGTCCGGTTGCCGTAAAGTCGAAGTGCCTGCCGACCTGCTGTTCAAAGCAACCGAATTTAATCAGCTTGTTGCACATCACATCCGGATTCGGAGTGAACCCGCGGCTAACTTTTTCAATAGCATAAGCGGCTACATTATCCCAGTACTCCCGATGTAAATCGACAACTTCCAGCAAAAGGCCGTAACGGCGCGCTACGGCAGAAGCCATCTCCAGGTCTTCCTCTGCCGAACAGTCCATATACTCGGCATCATCCTTTCCTATCTTTATATAAAACAGAGAGGGACGGTGACCTTGCTCACAAAGGAGATGTACGACAACCGAACTGTCAACACCCCCGGATAATAAAACGGCAATATTCATATTAATAATGTATCTAACATTTCATCCGACGAACAAATGGTTTCATCGGACGAAATGCTCTTTTATTCCTGACTTAAATTTTCTCCAACGCTTGGGACAAATCATCCAACAAGTCATCTATATGCTCCGTCCCTACTGAAAGGCGTACCGTTCCCGGCTTGATGCCCTGCTCTGCCAATTCCTGTTCATTCAATTGCGAATGGGTGGTAGTAGCGGGATGTATGACAAGCGACTTTACATCTGCCACATTTGCCAATAATGAGAATATCTGCAAGTTGTCAATAAATGTCTGAGCTTCCTTCTCTCCACCCCTTACCTCAAAGGTAAAGATGGAACCTGCTCCTTTCGGGAAATACTTCCGGTATAACGCATGGTCCGGATGATTTGGTAAAGACGGGTGGTTCACAGCCGCCACTTTAGGATGATTCTTCAAAAACTCCACCACTCTCAGCGCATTCTCCACATGGCGTTCCACACGCAAAGAGAGTGTTTCCAAACCCTGCAAAAGAACAAAGGCATTGAAAGGACTGATGGCAGCTCCGGTATCGCGCAACAAAACGGCACGGATACGGACAGCATATGCAGCCGCACCTGCCGCATCGGTAAAGCGCACGCCATGATAGCTCGGATCGGGTTCGGTCAGTTGCGGAAATTTACCGGAAGCCACCCAATCGAACTTGCCGCCATCTACAATAACACCGCCTAAAGAAGTACCATGCCCACCAATAAATTTTGTGGCGGAATGTATCACAATATCAGCACCATGTTCGATAGGGCGAATCAGATAAGGAGTACCGAAGGTGTTGTCGATAATCAAAGGGATTTTATGACGATGAGCGATTTCGGCAACAGCACCAATATCAATAACATTGGAGTTAGGATTTCCCAATGTCTCGATAAACACGGCCTTTGTATTCTCCTGAATAGCTTTCTCGAAGTTGGATAAATCGCTCGGATCAACAAAGGTGGTCGTGACACCGTAAGCCGATAATGTATGCGCCAGCAGATTGTATGTTCCGCCATAAATGGTTTTGGCGGCTACGATGTGGTCACCTGCACGCGTAATATTCTCGAAAGCATAGGTCACAGCCGCTGCACCGGAAGCAACCGCCAGCCCTGCAACACCGCCTTCAAGGGCGGCAACACGTTGCTCGAATACTCCTTGTGTGGGATTCGTTAGTCTGCCGTAGATGTTCCCCGGCTCTTGCAACGCAAAGCGGGCGGCTGCATGTGCCGAATTGCGGAATACGTACGAAGTAGTCTGATAAATAGGTACGGCACGCGCATCTGTAGCGGGATCGGGCTGTTCTTGTCCTGCATGAAGTTGCAGTGTCTCAAAATGTAAATTCTTTGTGTCCATTGTCAGTTGTATTTATGAGAGGATAAAAGCCTGTTTCCAATCCTCCCCGATTTATACTCGGATGTTGCAAAGATAGAGGGATAAAACCAAGCAAGCTATGACATACAATAGGGAATTTTATACCATATTTGTGGTAGATACAAGAAGTATTCGCTATTTTTGCGGACGAAAACCAAATGATATAGAGACTGATGAAGATAAGGAAGCTGTTATATTTTCCCTTACTGGGACTCCTTGCACTGACAAGCCTGTTTTCCTGCGGAGAAGACCGTTGGAAAGAATACTATCCGCTGACAGGGCGCGACCTGTGGATGGACAGCCTGATGCGGGAAGTCTACTTATGGTACGAGGATATTCCGGCTGCCAACAGTCTGAACTATTTTCAGGCTCCGGACGCTTTCTTAAAAAGTATCTTATCAAAAAACGATAAAGGTTTTTCCACCGTCGATTCAATAATGGATACGCCGTTGCCAAGTTATGGTTTTGACTACACATTATATAAAGTGGCTACCAGCGACACAACCTATACTGCCCTCGTGTCATACGTGGCAAAGAACTCTCCCGCCGAGGATGCCGGACTGGAACGCGGCAACTGGATAATGCTTGTCGACGGCGACTCCATCACCAAAAAGACGGAAGAAAGGCTTATAGATGGCGGTGCACGAACATTGCGCATCGGAAAGTATGTGATAGTAAAACAGGAGAACAACGGCGGCACAGAGGGGGATACGGAAAACGGAGAGAACGAAGAAGAAGATAAAGAGGTAGGAATCATACAGGAAACAGGAGATGTTGCACTCCCGGCAGTCCGTCCGGTAACGGAGAGCGCCATCTATGACACAAATTTTATACAACTGGAAGGCACTGATTACAAGATAGCCTATCTGGCATACAACTCTTTCACTGCCGGCACTGCGGAACAGAGTGAGAAGTACAACAATGAGTTACGTGCTTTCTCCCAAGAATGCAAGCAACGCGGCATTAATAATCTTGTACTCGACTTCCGCTATAATTCCGGTGGAGAAATGGAATGCGTGCAACTTCTCGCAGATATCCTTGTACCTGCCGATAAATTGGAAAGCCCTTTTGCTTTCTTGCAATATAATGATAAGCAAAGCGCCCAAAACCGTGACCTGATATTGGACTCCCAACTCTTGCAAGGCGGAGTCAATCTGAATCTGCCCATCGTTTATATCATCACAAGCGGAACCACTGCCGGTGCAGCGGAAATGCTTATTAACTGCCTGAAACCCTATATGAAGGTAGTGCTCATCGGACAGACAACCAAAGGAGAATACGTGGCTACGGAAACTTTCATCAATCCCAAATACCCCTGGGCGGTACGTCCGGTCGTATGCGAAGTATTCAACTCCAACGGAGAAGCGGATTATAGCGCAGGCTTTAAGCCGGATATCGCTATCAACGAAACATCCTACCTGCAATATTATCTGCCCTTAGGCGAGCCTGACGAAATTTTGCTCCATACAGCCCTGCAAGTCATAGCTGGAATTGTCGAGTTGCCGACCCCAAAAACAGGCACTGCCATAGTCCGGAGTTTCACCACTCAAAAGAACCTGCGCAAGGGGTTGATTGTCAAATAGCAGAAACAATGAATTAAACAACGGAAATAATGAGAAAAATAGTCTTTGCATTGTCAGTTGTACTCACAGTAATGACAGCTTGTGAAGACAATCATGACTCTACCGTCAACGGAAACCGCTCTACCGTACCCTTTTCCAAAATTCAATTATCGGAAAAAAGTGCCTATGAAGCGGGAGTACCTACAGTAACCACCACTCAAACCTATTCATACAGTCAGGGACAATTGACCGGATTCACTATCGTACAAAGTTATTCGGTTCAAGGCGAACCGATGTGCATTGAAAACGCAGCATCAGTAACTTATAGTGAACATCAGGCTGTAGTAACGGATAATTTCGGCAATGTGTCAGTCTATACCCTGGACGACAAAGGATACGCCACCTCATGTACACGGCAGGAAAACGGTACGATCCGCACCTATACTTTCTCGTATTTCACCGCTCCGGAAGGTAAATATTACCTGAAAAACATAACCGAAAGCATCAATGACGGCGTATACGCATCCATCGACATAGACTACGGCAACTATCAGGCATTGCGTATCCTGCAAAAGACAGATGCTTACGGGCAGGCATATACGGCTACCACTCCGGCAAATGACGGAATAAATAATTTATCAGGAGTTCCCTGCCTGTTTCTCGCCGAATTATATCCGCTTTCGCTACATACAGCCGCTCTATACGGGAAATTCCTGGGAGAGCCGTTTCCTATTTTAATAGACCGGATTATCCCCGATGGAAATAAAGAGGTCACCAATTATATCTTCTCTTTTGACAAACGCAATCTCATGACTTCCTGCAAAGAAGTCATAAACAGTTACGGCACAGATTATACCCGTACCGTAAGCTATGTGATTGAATAATCATCTGCTAAAGAATTTGCAGAAAAACAGAATGTGATAATCTATGGAATTATTCCAATACGTACCGGTATGACCGCCGGGACGTGTTATAAAATCGTGGTCTATCTTGCACTCCAGCAACCTTTTGTGCAGGTTCCTGTTCACATCAAGGAAGAAATCGCTTTCACCGCAATCGACAATCAGAGCCAAATCACCGTTCTTCAGTTTATCAACCTGATTGATTACCGTGTGGCTATCCCATACCGCCTCATTGGCGGCAAGCTCGCCCAACTGCTTCTTCATCTCCCAGTTATCAGGAAACGGACGGATATCCACTCCGCCACTCATACTTCCCGCCGCACCGAATATATCGCTGTGGCGGATAGCATTCCACAACGCACCGTGTCCACCCATGCTCAAACCGCTGATGGCACGCGCACCCTTCTTGGGAATCGTAGCATAATGCTCATCCGTATACTTCACCAGTTCCGAAGAGATGAAAGTTTCATAACGATAAGCGGAATTCCGGGGACTGTCCCAATACCAACTGTTCTTACCATCGGGACATGCAAATATTACGCCTTTTTCATCAGCAATCCGAGGCAGCTCCGGTTTGACGCCAATCCACGTACGTGCGTTACCTCCATAACCATGCAACAGATAGATTACCGGACAAGCTTGCGGATTTCCGGCAACAGCCTTATCCGGAAGAATATAAACTACCTTTACCTCCCTGTTCATCGAAGGACTTTTTACAAACACAGTATCTACACGTGCGGCATGTACACTTAAAGCCAGCACTTGCAATAAGAATACGAACAGATAAAGTTTGTTTTTCATGCTATTTTGTTTAATCTTCTTAAGGAACGGCAATATTAATAATAAATATCCGAAAAACATTATCTTTGTACACAAACAATTTGTAATCCAAACATGGAATTTATCATTATTCTATTTCTACTTATCCTGAACGGCATCTTTGCCATGTACGAAATTGCATTAGTATCTTCAAGTAAAGCACGCTTAGAGACTCTTGTAAGCAAAGGAAACAAAAGTGCAAAAGGGGTTTTGAAACAACTGGAAGAGCCCGAAAAATTTCTATCTACCATTCAAATTGGCATTACGCTGATTGGTATCATATCAGGTGCA
>ENA-OPBS01000779-OPBS01000779.1-human-gut-metagenome-genome-assembly--contig:-NODE-779-length-26228-cov-3.667405_pt1 | contig 26228 bp, 16 predicted proteins | sample MGYA00241074_ERZ501463 | MGnify/ENA primary metagenome ERZ501463 (study PRJEB25962, sample SAMEA2042578) | human gut metagenome | biome: human gut; feature: human-associated habitat; material: faeces...
AAAATCAAACTATACGATTTTTCAGAGAAAATATGCACTGGATTTGTGGATAGCAGTACAAAGTATCTGGAATTATGGGAAATATCCCAGGTGTTCTGTATTGTTATCCACCGTCATAATGACGAAGGGAAAATAGCCGCCAGGTGGCAGAAACTGCGTAAATCTGGTACAATGGGACTCATTAAGAAAAGGAGTTCCTGCCATGGCGATCAAGTACACAGAAGAACAATTAGACAGCGTTGACAAATCCTATACGGCAAATATGCTTGCAGCATATTACAGTAAGGGAGCGGATTCCAGACAGATGTTTTTCGGGACTGGAAATCAGTAAAAAAGACGATTTTAATACGCACCTCAATAAGTATGATGTAATCCATATTGATATCCAATGGTTTTTGGAAAATTGTGAAAACGCTGATAATATTGTAGCATTTATTACAGGTTCAGTCATGGACGAACTTCAGGAAATATATCCGGACATTTTATCAGAAAAAATATCTAATTTATCAGATGCTCTTTCGCGTATCAGAGAGAAAACAGGACAGAAGTTTATTATTATTGATGAATGGGATGTGTTGATCAGAGATGCTGTTGCAGACCGCAAAGTGCAGGCAGTCTGTCACCATATATCGGTTTTACAGAGGAGGAAGTGGAAAGGCTGGCAGAACAATATCATCAGAATTTTGATGAAGTCAAACGCTGGTATGATGGATATCTTGGCTATGATCAGTATACCAGGACTGCGTTTATTCCAAACGAAGAGATTCGTCAGGAACTCACTATGGCAGTTGAAACCCAGCCATGGAATGAAATGCTGTTTTAAGCCAGTCAGAGAATTGCCAACAGGGCGTGGATTTGCAGATTTTGTATATCTGCCAAAGCCTGAATACAGAGCAGATTATCCGGCACTGATTGTAGAATTGAAATGGAATCAGAGTGCACAGACTGCAATGCAGCTGATGAAAGAGCTATGTGCTTACTCTTAAAAATGAAATTGAACAGGTATTAATATATGAGTATTTTAACAAAAATTCTATTAGATGGTTTAGGGGGATTGGCATCTGCAGCAACTCTTTATGAAACTGGAAAAGGAGTCTATGCCGATATTAAAAAACATCAGAAAACATCAGAAGACAGCTTTCTGAAAGTGACGGCGGATAAGCCGATTGTCGAACGGGTCATAGATAGGGCGAGACAAGCTTTTTCTGATATGGGCAGTTTAGAAGTTATTTCTTTACAAGAGCAGGAAGAAATTCTTTCTGCTGTTTCTGATATTCAGGGAATGGATTATGAGGAACGTGAAGAAGCGAAAAGAAAGACTGTTGAATTGATCACATACATGAATCAGTACATTACAGATCATATGACAATAGACGGGAAGATTCGGTATAAGGCAGAAAAAGAATATGCAGACAGAACAGAGGCTTCTTTGGAGAAAATTATAGAGTTATTGCAACAGTGTGTAGACAGTGTAACTGAGAAAACATATTTGCCATGTGAAAATCAGAATGAAGAATACATATCTGTAATTAGAGAAGAACTACAAGACAAAGTATCAGAAGATTACATACAGAGATATGTAGGAAAAGCAGAGGAAATCATCGGGAAAGACGAACGCTATTTAAATGTAGTAAAGCCATTACGAAAAACATTATATGACGTAGTCAATGAAGAAAAACGTGTAGTATTGCTTGGACAGGCAGGAGCAGGCAAGACAACTGAGCTTGAGAAGCTGGCACAAGTATTATGTGAACAGAATACACCACCGATATTCATACCATTGAATACTTATAGCAATGAGAACATTGAGGGATTGATAACTCAATGGAATTTTGATTATAAAATAGAAAATTCCGTACTTGTTTTGGATGGCTATGACGAGATCGCAGATATAAATAGTTTTCATAGAAAATTGGATTCATATGTGAGAAAACCGCACGAGAATCCCTCTATCGGAATAATCCTTTGCAGAGAAATGAATCAGACCTTTGTAGAGTTTGCCGTTCGTGATTATAACAAACCGATGGGAGTTGCTACATACCGTGCTTCTAAAGATATGCCGGAACGGCTTCGTAACGCTTTGCCGGACATTGAGGAACTGAAAAAGCTATTGTAAGGCAAAAGCCTTGCTTCTTTTTTGGGCAGGTAATAGCCTTTGGTTACCCACAGTTGGTAAAAGGTGGAATTCTTCTATGATAATCAGTTTGATAGGTTAGTTAAGATATAATATGTGGCAAAATATTTTCAATAGCTATCAGTTGTGGCGGAAGCGGAAAAGTGAGCAACCGCCTCTTTAGCCATACGGAAATTAGCGGGCGATAGTAATTTATTCGTCATATCCCAACTTCTTCTCATTGTAATCCGATGCGATATAAGCAGGGCGTCTTTTGGTCTCTTTGAAAATGCGCCCGATATACTCTCCGATAACGCCCAATGAGAACAGTTGGATGCCGCCTAAGAACAGAATAACGACTATCAGGGTGGGGAAACCGGCGGCCTGGTCGCCGTATATGATGGTCTTTATCAGGAAATAGATGGCGTAGATAAAGCTGGAAATGGAACAGAGGATACCGCAAACGGTGGCAATGCGCAGGGGAGCGGTGGAAGAGGAGGTGATTCCTTCGATTGCCAGGTTCAGCAGTTTGAAGAAACTCCATGAGGAGTGTCCGGCAAGGCGGTCGCCCCGGTCGAATTCTATGCTTTTCTTCCGGTAGCCTATCCAGCAGAATAGTCCTTTGGTATAGCGCTCCTGTTCGCGCAAGTGTCTTAACGTCAGTACGCAGCGGCGGTCGAGCAGGCGGAAGTCTCCTACGTTCGGCAGGATATCTATCCGGCTCATCTTTTGTAAGATGCTGTAGAAGGCAAGTGACAGCCGGCGGCGCATCCAGCTCTCTTCGCCACGGTTGCGGCGTTTGGCGTAGATGTCGTCATAACCTTCTTCCCAGTATTGCAGCATCCGGTCTACAAGTTCGGGAGGGTCTTGCAGGTCGGCATCCATTACCACGCAGCAGTCTCCGGTGGTGTAGTCGAAGCCTGCAAGCATGGCGATTTCCTTGCCGAAGTTGCGCGAGAGGTTCACGAAATTTACCCTGCTGTCCGTTTGTCGGAGTTGGCGGATAACATCGAGCGTCCGGTCGCTGCTGCCGTCATTGATAAATAGGATTTCCCATGCATAAGTGCCGTTGCGGTTGATAAGTTCTATCAAACGCTGATATAGGGTAGGGAGCATCGCTTCTTCGTTGTAGACCGGAATCAGTAGGGTTACTTTCTTCATTTCGCAAATGTGTATGGTAAATACTTTGCAAATATATTATATTTATTCTCAAGTGAAAATTTTTTGTTTTAGTATATTCTCAAAGGGCTATAGTTTAATCAAATTTGTCACTTTGCACTTTAAAAGGAGTGGATTTAAGAACGCAAAAAAATAAATTTAAAGAAGTTGTTTATGAATACATAGTTTTTGATATACAAAATTGAATGTGATTTTTATCTGCGAAAACTTAGACTAGAGAAACTGACGAATATCTATTTTTATAATATGTGTAAAAGAGCGATTGTCAATAGTTTATATCATGGAATAAAGTAAAGGTTATCATGGATTAGGAGGCTGTCTCAAAATGAGACAGCCTCTTGATAATTCATTTCATTTTTGTATGTTGCGTCATATTGTTTTCTTGATATTTTGTTCTATATTCTTTGGGTGTTATCTCCATTTCTTTCCTGAAAACCTTCGAAAAATGAAATTGGTCATAATATCCAAGTTTAAAAGCTATTTCTTTTATTTTTAAGTTGGAGAATTGTAAATATGTGCACGCTCTTTGTATTTTCAGTGAGTTGTAGTACTCCATCGGCGCATAAGAAGTTCGGCGTGAAAACAAAGTACTGAAATGTGATGTTGAATAATTAACGTGCTGAGCAATATCTTCCAATGTGATAGAGTTTTCGATATTCTGTTTCATGAATGAGATGCTATCTCGCACTATATCGTGGCTTTTTATTTTCTTTATTTCTCTGTATTGGTTGATATATTTTAGTGTAGCAAGAAAATGCAGGAGACATATGCTTACATATTCTAAATTTTCCGGACTATATCCTAATTCTAAATTTTGGAACATTTCTTCAAATAGCAGAAATCGGTCTTCATATCTTGCTCTGTCGGATTCTACCACATCAATGATTTTTCCAGTGATGGATGAAAATAAAGATATGTCTTTTCCTTGAAAATGAAACCAATAAATACTCCATGGATTATGTTCATCAGCTCCGTATGCATGTTTACAATTGGCGGGAATAATGAATGCTTGGTTGGAATGCAGGATGTGATTTTTCTCATTGTATGTTATCCAGCCACTTCCATCTTTGCAATAGATAAAAACATATTCAGGACATCCTTTCTCCCTCTCTCTATAGTGATGGATGGCATTCGGATAAAATCCAATATGGCTCACAAACAATCTTTGTGTTATTGGATTTTCACTCTGAAATTTTCTGATATTATAAGGGGTGACTATTGCTTTCTCACCTTTGAAACCTTCTCCGACTTTTTCTATAAAATGTGTTTTCATATATTTTTCCATGATTGTAGTTGATATTTACATATATTGTAACTGTTTCACTTTAAGTCACTTGTTTTTATTACAAAAATAGTGATATTTTACATATCTTCGACATTATCCTGCATTTTTAATGTTGCCTATTGCGTTTAACTTTGCGTTATACTAACAAAGAATTCATAAAATTAAAATCAAACAAATATCTAATATGGAGAAAATTACTGATTATCTGATACGCCCTACGTTCTCAGAAAAGGGTGTGGTGAAAGCTTGGAAGGAAAGTGTGATGTTGCCTACTTATGAGATAGGTGAAGAGGAAAAAAATCCGATTTTTTTGGAAAAACGTGTTTATCAGGGTAGCTCAGGTGTAGTATATCCTTATCCTGTAGTAGAAAAAATATCAGATGAAAAACATGAGAAAGAATATCAAGCTTATTTTATTGAAAATGAATATCTCAAGATTATGATTTTGCCTGAGCTTGGGGGACGTGTACAAATGGCTTATGACAAAGTGCAAAAACGTCATTTTGTATATTACAATCAGGTAATTAAACCAGCCTTAGTAGGTTTGACTGGCCCTTGGATTTCTGGTGGTATAGAATTCAATTGGCCACAACACCATCGGCCTAGTACTTATCTACCTACAGATTGTATGATTGAGGAAAATCCTGATGGGAGTAAAACTGTGTGGTGTAATGAGGTGGAACGTATGTTTCATCTTAAAGGTATGCAGGGATTTACTCTCCGTCCCGGAAAATCTTATTTGGAAATTAACGTAAAAGTATACAATCGTACGCAATTCCCCCAAACATTTTTGTGGTGGGCAAATCCGGCAGTGGTGGTAAACGATCATTACCACTCTGTATTTCCGGCTGACGTTCATGCTGTTTTCGACCATGGAAAACGTGCTGTTTCCAATTTCCCGATAGCTACTGGGATATATTATAAGCAAGATTATTCGGAAGGTGTGGATATTTCAAAATACAAAAACATTCCGGTACCTACTTCTTATATGGCTATAAAATCCCGTTATAACTTTGTTGGAGGATATGAGACAGACAAACAAGCTGGGTTACTTCATGTGGCTGATCATAATGTTTCACCAGGAAAAAAACAATGGACTTGGGGAAATGGTGATTTTGGACAAGCTTGGGATCGTAATCTTACAGATGAAGACGGACCTTATATTGAACTGATGACTGGTGTCTTTACTGATAATCAGCCTGATTTTGCTTGGCTACAACCCTATGAAGAAAAATCTTGGACTCAATATTTCATGCCTTATGCGCAAGTAGGTTATGTGAAAAATGCTTCTAAAGATTTTATTATGAATTTGACTGTTGAAAATAGTAAAGCATATGTTATAGTATATGCTACCGGTCAGGAAAAGAATGTAACAGTAGAAGTAAAGGATGCAGCAGGAAAAGTTCTTTATAGCCAAGCGCACGACCTCTCTCCTGAACAAATCTTTAAGACTGAATTGAATGCTGGAGACTATAAGCAAGAAGACCTTACTATCATTTTGAATAGAGAAGGTAAAGTACTGCTTACTTATACGGCTGATAAACCCGAAATCAAACCTACTCCCGCTCCTGCGAAGTCGGCGAAGCAACCCAAAGATATCGCTTCTATTGAACAGCTTTTCCTTACTGGCCAACATTTAGAGCAATATCGTCACGCTACTTATAATCCCTTAGATTACTATTACGAAGCTTTGGAACGTGATCCGGGTGATATTCGCTGTAACAATGCTGTAGGTTTGCTAATGTTGCGCCGTGCTAAATTTGCCGAAGCAGAAAAATATTTCCGCTGTGCCGTTAAAACGCAAACAGAACGCAATCCAAATCCCTATGATGGTGAACCTTATTACAATTTGGGATTAAGTTTAAAGATGCAAGGCAAATTGGAAGAAGCTTATGAGGCTTTCTTCAAAGCTACTTGGAATGCGGGCTGGAAGGATGCAGGTTATTTGGGGGTAGCACAGATTGATGTTATCCGTGGTGATTGGGAATTAGCTTTGGAGCACATAGATTTGTCTTTGGTACGTAACTGGCATAATCACAAAGCTCGTCAACTTAAAGCTACAATTTTGAGAAAAATGGGGCGTAAAGAAGAAGCCTTACAGTTCATTGCAGATTCTTTGCAGATTGATGAATTTAATTTGGGTTGTCGTTTTGAAAAATACTTCATAGATCGAAACCGTGATGCATTGGTGGAAATGAAGAATCAACTGAATGGTGCTGTATATAATTATATAGAATACGCTTTCGACTTTGCCGCAGCTCAGTTATATACAGAGGCTTCTGAAGTGATAAAGTTCTATTTGAACGGTGAGAAAAACGTATATCCTATAGCTGTGTATATGTTGGGTTATTTCGCAGCTTGCGACGGGGACAAAATTACTGCACTCGACTGGTATGCGAAAGCGCAAGCCTTATCGCCCGATAAGTGTTTTCCCAACCGTATAGATGAAGTTGTGGTATTGAAGAATGTCATTGACGTTTGTCCCGATGATTACAAAGCACTATACTATTTGGGTAACTTTTGGTATTCTCACCGTCGTTATGATGAAGCTATTGAGTGTTGGGAAAAATCAGTAGAGGCAAATAGTAATTTCCCCACTTCATTGCGCAATCTTGCCCTCGCTTATTACAATAAGCGTAATCGTAAGTTAGATGCTCGTCAACTTTTGGAACGTGCGTTCAGTTTGGACGAATCAGACTCTCGCATCTTTATGGAACTTGACCAGCTATATAAAAAGATGGGTGATTCGTACGAATCACGCTTGCGTAACCTTGAAAAACACTTAAACCTTGTGGAACAACGAGATGACCTCTGCATAGAACGTATCACTCTGTATAATCTCATTGGTCAGCATGAATACGCCAAGGATCTTATAGCATCTCGCAAGTTCCATCCGTGGGAAGGTGGTGAAGGTAAAGTAACTGGTCAGTATGTGATTTGCTGTGTAGAGTTGGCTAAAAAGGCTATCAAAGAGGGTAATTACGAAGAGGCCTTGTGCTTGCTTCATGAAACAGATGCTTATCCTCACAACTTAGGAGAAGGCAAACTCAGTACGGCTGAAGAAAATGAAGTAGACTACTATAAGGGCATTGCCTATCGTGGATTGGATAATGAAGCTGAGTCTATTAAATATTTAGTAAAAGCCACCAAGGGGTTAGCAGAACCTCAACAAGCCTTTTTCTATAATGACCAGCAACCTGACAAAATTTTCTATCAAGGATTAGCATGGAGGGCTTTAGGAGAAGAAGGTAAGGCGCGCAGTCGCTTTAATAAATTGATAGACCATGGCAAGAAACACTTATTTGATAATTGTAAAATTGATTATTTCGCAGTTTCATTGCCCGAACTTGCTATTTGGGACGATGATTTAAATGTTCGCAACCAAATACATTGTTATTACGTAATGGCGCTTGGTTACAGTGGATTAGGTGATGACACATTAGCTGAGGAATATTATAAAAAGGTGAGAGAACTTGATGTTAACAAGCAAGTTTTTAGAAAATAGAGTTTATGAATTCTATATTCTTTTGTTAATTAAATAATTATGCTATGAAACCATTTTATTTCGTTTCAACATTCTTTATGATGTTGGTTTTGCTTACTGGATGTAGCGATGATGATGTAATGACTTATCCTGCTTCGGATATGCCTGAAATCAACGTTACGCGTGATGAACTGTATTCAAATCCTAATCGAGCATTTCAGATTAAGGCTAATTTGAAAGATGATTTAGGGCTGAAGAATCTCAAAATCTCTTGTCCAGAGTTCTTCTTGGATAAAAACATCAGTTTTTTAGCGGACACTATGACCACCGAGTACGAATTGAGCTATGAATTTCTTGCTCCACAAGAAACCAAAAGGGAAGAAACTTATATTGTGAACTTAATGTTGGAAGATGTTTCTGGCAATAAGGTTACTAAAGCTCTCACTCTTTATTTGGACGGTGATTTCAAGGCCCCCCAATTTTCTGATGTACAACCTGCTGACGGTACTGTACAAATTTTGGATGGGACAAATGAGTTGAGTTTTACTCTTTCATTTAAAGTAACTGATGACAGCGGATTATCTAAACTCTTGATCGAAGAACCCATTCTCGGAATTAAAGAAGAAGTGACTTTGAATAATGAGAAAGAATATACTTTTGAAAAGACTTACTCATTGCCTCAGAAAGCTGAGAACTATCAAATAAAGCTCACAGCTTATGACAATTTTGTAGATGCTAATGAATGTATACAAAACATTAATTATGTGGTCTCTAGCGAGATGGTTACTCTGTATTTGGCCGATGTAGCTAAGGATACCGACTTGGAGACCGATGCATTTGGTGTACCTGTACTCTATCACAAGAAGTCCAGCGGTATATTCACATTTAAATATTGCTGTAATTATGACAATCAGGAGATCTACTTCCTCGGACAAAGTTCTTCATTCGCTCCTCACTGCTTCGGTCTTGATGAAAATGGTATATTGGTGAACGATGGCTCTGCAGCTCCTATTGTGCTGCCTACTAAAGGTTACTATGAGATAAAAGTCGATACTAAAAATTTGACTTATGAAGTTAACCCTTATCAACCTCAAACAGCACCTCATGTAGCTCCTATTATGATTTGTGGTGGTGGTATTGATGGTGCAACTTGGGATCCAGGTACTGCTATGCAAATGACTCAAGATGCTGGTGACAAGTATATCTGGTATGCTGAAGTTGATATTATAGGTAGTGTATGTATGACAATTTCTACTCCGGGTTGGGCTAAGTACTGGCGTTTACTTGCCGATGGGGTGATTGACTATATGGGCTCGGAACAGCCTTATCATGATTTCCCGAAAGGTAAATATAAATTCTCTATCAACACGGAAACCGGTCGTGCTAGATGTGTGAAGTAATTAATCAATTAATAAAATGTTAACAATGAAACGATACATTATATTTTCTATTATCACTCTTTTCACTTGCTTGGTGACCAAAGCCCAAATTATTGTGACTGGTACCGTTGTGGATGCAGAAAATGAGCCGTTAATTGGTGTAAATATTTTAGAGGAAGGTACAACCAATGGTAATATTACTGATATAAATGGTAGATACAGTATCACTGTCGCAAATGCTAACTCAAAGCTCTCGTATTCTTATATTTCTTATAAAACGGTGACTCAGACTGTAGGTAATCGTAAAGTAATTAACGTAACACTGCAAGAAGATTCGGAGACATTGCAAGAAGTGGTAGTAGTAGGTTTTGGTGTCCAAAAGAAAAGTGACCTGACTAGTTCCATATCATCAGTGAAAGGAAAGGAAATACGCTCTATGAATGTAAGTAATGCTACGGAAAGTTTACAGGGAAAAGTAGCTGGTGTTACCATTGTAGGCGCCGGTAATCCCGGCGGACAGCCTAAAGTAATGATTCGCGGATTTTCTACTATCAACTTAACTACCGACCCCTTGTATGTGGTAGACGGTGTACCTATGAGCGAGGGGATCAATTTTTTGAATCCAAACGAAATAGAAAGTATTGAGGTACTGAAAGATGCTTCTGCTAGTGCTATTTATGGTAGCCGTGCATCAAACGGTGTAATCATGGTAACTACTCGTAAAGGAGTGGAGGGTAAGCCTTCATTTTATCTTGATGCCAATTATGGGATACAGCAAATGAAAAATCCCTATGATATGGCTAGTGCTTGTGAGTATGCGAATATCCTCAATACTGCCAATCATCAATCTGGTTATCCTGAGCCTTTTGACAATCCGGACCAGTACATCGGTAAGACTACAAATTGGTGGGGTGCTGGAATTCGTGAATTTACTCCTTCTTTTAATGTTAGTATGGGTGTGCAGGGCGGTACCGAGAAAAACAAATATTCTGTGAGCCTAAACTATTCTCAGCAAGATCCTTTTTACGAAAAAGGCGGTTACAAGCGTTTTACAGCCCGAGTCACTAATGATTATAAGTTTAATAAGTATTTCTCCGCAGGTTTTACCTTGAATCCCCGTTATGAAAATTGGGGTAATCCTACTAATTGGGCTGATTTCAACCGTATTGATCCTATTACTCCTATCTATAAACCCGAAGAAGAACTAACCGGTACTGAGAATGAATATAGTATTTACTCTCGTTCCCCGTCGACGGTATGGAATCCTGTTGCTACTGTGGCCCGGTGGAAACAACATAATGTAAGTTATGCACTTTCTTCTTCTGCCTATTTGGAAATCCGTCCCATCAAGGACTTGGTAATTCGTTCGCAAGCATCAGTCGAGATTGATTCCCGTATTTCTGATGACTTCTCACCAGACTTCGTGATTGATCCTGCCAATGAGTTCCAGACTAACAACTCTATTACTCGTAACAGTCCCGTTTATCGCAATTGGAGTGTACAAAACACTTTGACTTATCTCAAGACATTTGCCGATAAACACAATTTCACAGCTATGGTAGGTAACACTTTCGAAGAGTGGAATAGCACTACTCTGTGGGGAAGTTATGATAAAATGCCTAACAATTCTGATCCCCTGCAAGAACTTGATGCGGGTACTATCAACCCTCGTACTGGCGGTAACTTATCTACTACTTCTCTGCTCTCTTATTTAGGGAGAATTACTTATAATTACGCTGACAAGTATTACTTGACTGCCACTTATCGTGTGGATGGCTCTTCTAAATTTATGGATAAAAATAAGTGGGCTTCTTTTCCTTCTGCATCTGTGGCTTGGCGCATCTCTAACGAGACCTTTATGGAAGGTGTAAAATCTGTGGTAAACAGCCTGAAACTGAGAGCTGGTTGGGGACGTGTGGGTAACCAGAATCTACCTAGTGGAGTGTATATGTCACAGTTGGGACAAGACTATTATGTATTGGGTGATAATATGGTGAACACCGTATATCCTAGTGTCGTGAAAAATAGTGATGTAAAATGGGAGACTGTGGAAGATTTTAATTTTGGTTTGGACTATGGTTTGTTTGATAATCGTCTGAGCGGTTCATTTGAATACTATGTGAAGAATACGCGCGATATGCTTTTCTTGAAAGCATATCCCAGCTACTCCGGTTATCCTGGTGATGCTAAGATTTGGACCAATGTGGGTTCTATGCGTTCCAAAGGTTTCGAAATGTCTATGAGTTATAACGACCAGTGGGGTGACTTCACTTTAGGTGCTACTCTAAACTTAACAACTTTCAATGTTGAGATGACCGAATTGACTGGTGATAAGGACCCTCTGTATGGTAACGGAGAGCGCACTAAAACTGTTCAAGGTGATGAACCTGGCTATTTTTATGGCTATGTTACAGATGGTTTGTTTCAAAACCAAACAGAACTGAACCGCCACACCAACAATGAAGGTAAGTTTCTGCAGCCTAACGCCAAGGTGGGTGACATCCGTTTTAAAGACTTGAATGGTGATGGTAAACTTGATGCTTATGACCGTACAAAAATCGGTTCACCTTGGGCAGATGTCACTATGGGATTAAATCTAAACTTCGGTTGGAAAAACTTTGATTTGGTGGCAAATTTTTATGCTAGCATAGGTAATGACTTGGTGAATGAGAACATCAAAGAATTATATAACACATCAGGAGCTGGCGGTAAAACCAATAAGGTAAGTGGGTTGGGTGAAATGGCTTGGCATGGTGAAGGTACTTCTAATTATGTACCCCGTTTGTCTGTCGAAGACCACAATGAGAATTTTGCTAAGTTTTCTTCTTTCTATGTGGAAGACGGTTCTTACTTGAGGCTGAAGAATCTGCAATTGGGATATACTTTTAAAAATATTCCCATGATTAAGAAACTACGCCTTTATGTTGCAGGCCAGAATCTGTTTACTATTACTAACTTCACTGGTGTTGAGCCTGAAGTTTCTGGTAGTGTAACAAGTTTTGGCTTTGCGGGATGGACATATCCTGTTCAACGTGTTTACTCTGTAGGTGCTAACATTACTTTTTAATAGATTAAAAAATATGAAAAAGAATATATTTACCTTTATATTAATTGCTTCATTGGGATGGGGCATGACTTCTTGTGAAGATTTTATTACGCACGAAAAGCGTGGTGTGCAAGACTTGGATAACTATTTCCAAACAGATACAGAGTGCCACGACTTTGTGATTGACTTGTATAAACGCGCATTGCTGAATAATGACTGGGAACCTATTGCCCACACACGTGTAACCAATGAAACCGCTACCGATGATGCTTGGATGGGGAATACAGGTCAAGATGCAAGCGGTTTTGAGCCAGCAGCTATGTATACACTCACTCCTAACCGTATGGGATATCTTACGGAACTTTATAAGACAAGATATCAGAATATTATGAGTTGTAATATTGCCATTGAGTCTTTACCCGAAGCTCCCATTTCAGAAGAAAAGAAAAAATGTTACATTGGTGAAGCTTTATTCTGTCGTGCTTATAATTACTTAGATCTGGTATGCAACTTTGGTGGTGTGCCCAAAGTAGATAGAATGCTGGCTTCTTCTGAGATGAATTTAGGTCGTGTAAGCAAGGAAGAAATCTATGCTTTTATTGAAGATGATTTACGCAAAGCCATTCAAATGGTGAATACCACTTATGAGGGTGATGGTAAGGGAAGAGCTACGGTATGGAGTTGTACAGCTCTTTTGGCACGCGTTTCTTTGTTTCAAAGCAAGTGGAAAGAAGCTCACCACTACGCGGATACTACTATTGTGAATAGTGGGTGCAAATTGGAACCTAACTTCTTGGATATTTGGAGTGTGAAGAATCATAATGGTGTAGAATCACTCATTGAGGTACAAACTAAGGCTGAGACTGGTAAAATTTTGGGTAACCCCCTTTCTACCCTCTGCGGTGGACGCGGCGAGAGTTTGGAAGACTTTCCTAGTCATGATGCAAAAGATATTATGGATGGTTGGGGCTGGGGAACTCCGACTAGTGACCTGGAAAACTGCTATATATCTGAGAAAGATGAAATCAGACGCCGCAGCACTATCACTGTGTGTGGTGATCCTGTATATGGTGATGATGTGTTAAATCCTACTTACACTTTTGATTTGAAACAAAATAAATCAGGTCGGGTCATCCGCAAATTCTACATTCCCATTGAAACACGTCGTATTTTGGAGAATCCTCGTTATGAAGCTCCTTTGAATACGCCCATCATCCGCTTGGCTGAAATGTATTTGACTCGTGCAGAAGCTGCCTACCATTTGGGTGATACTGATGCTGCCATGAATGATGTTGATTTCATTCGTGCTCGTGTAAATTTGGAACCCAAAAAAGGAAGAGTATCCGGTACTCAAATTCTTTATGCTATCTGGAAAGAACGCCGTATGGAGTTAGCTTTCGAAGGATTGCGTTTGTTTGATATCCGCCGTCAGATAGATCCTGCGACCAACCAACCCGTAATTGCAGGTCTGTTTGGCCCCAATGGTAGCTTTGTACGTTACAACACAGAGATATCTACAGATAAGTTTGAGACTACCAATCTGAAAGAACTTCAAAATAAGGGTAGTAATTTTGATGTAAACAAACACATGGTATGGCCTATTCCTCAATCTGAAATTGACCGTAGCTTTGGTGTAGTAACTCAAAATCCTAATTATTAATTAAAAAAATATTTGTAATGAATTGCGGAAGATATATACATTTGCTTGGAGTAACTGCCTTTTTGACAGTAACTTCATGTATTTCGGATGTTGATAAACCGCTCCCTCCCATATTCAATAGCGTAAGACATATCTCTGTAGATTTAAATCAAGAAATGCAGACTATTGACGGTTTTGGAGCTTCCGATGCTTGGCGTTGCCAATTCGTTGGTAAAAATTGGCCTGAAGAGAAAAGAAAACAGATTGCAGATTGGCTCTTTAGTCAGGAAGTGGATGAAAATGGAAATCCTAAGGGTATTGGTCTCTCTCTTTGGCGTTTCTATATAGGTGCAGGTAGTACAGAGCAGGGGGACGATAGCGGTATTGCCGATGAATGGCGTCGTTCAGAGTGTTTTCAAAATGTAGACGGTACTTATGATTGGAATAAATATCAAGGGCAACGTTGGTTTTTGCGTGCTGCCCGTGACAGAGGTGTGGAACGCTTCTTGGCTTTTAGCTTAAGCGCACCAGTTCATATGTCTAAAAATGGAAAGGGATATTCCATTAGCGGCGATAAAAATATGAATATAAAAGAGGGTATGATGTCGGCTTATGCTGATTATTTGGTTGAGTCTGTTTATAATCTTGAGAGATTGGAGAATATAAAGTTCAACTACTTAAGCCCCATCAATGAGCCTCAGTGGGATTGGGGAAATGAAAATCAAGAGGGTACATCTGCCACTAATGAGGAAATGACTCAATTCACAAAACTTCTTTCAGAAAAACTTCAAACCAAAGGTTTGGCTACTACTATTGCTTTGGGCGAGGCTGGTGCAATAGAGTATCTTTATAAAGACAAAGATGACAGCAGGACTGATAACCAAGTGGAGGACTTTTGGAATAGTTCTTCTCCCTATAGTATTGTTGGACTGTCTAACGTGGAAAATGTAATTACTGGCCATAGTTATTGGTCGGTTTGGCCTGCTGACGACGCGGTAGCACAACGCAGAACACTTAATGATAAAATTAAACAATACGGTAATCTAAAATATTGGCAAACTGAGTATTCAATATTGGAATCTCCAGGCGCTTCTGAAATTCCGGGAGGAAACGGTAACATGCGTGACTTGGGCATGCAGACTGCTTTGTTCGTGGCTCGCATCATTCATAATGACTTAACTCATGCCAATGCTTCATCTTGGTCTTGGTGGACTGCCTTAACTCGTGCGGACTATAAAGATGGTCTGATATATTTGGATGATGGTAATTCAACAGGATCTCAAACAAAAGATTACTGTAAAGAAGATGGAGTAGCTCATGATTCCAAACTTATGTGGATGTTGGGTAACTGGTCTCGTTTTGTACGTCCGGGCATGAAACGTATCAATGTGACCACTCCTAATCCAGATCCTATTATAGCTTGCAAAGATGTGATGATAAGTGCTTTCAAAGATGATGCAACTCGTAAAGTGGTATTGGTATTTGTAAATGTAGGTACCCTAAACAGAAAGTACAATCTAGAGAATCTGAATTTGGTGAACAATGTTTTAATTCCCTACATTACCTCTGAAACTTCTAATTTGAATAAAGTTGCTGATATGTTAGCAAATAATATTGTCATACCGTCTAAATCTGTAGTGACTTTGGTTGGTCAATTGCAATGAACTTGTGCTCTTTTACCTTTTTTTATTGTTATGGTAGTTAGTTTATAAAGAAAGTAAGGGGTACTCTGAATTAAATGGAGTCCCCCTTAACCCGTTGGTGGAATTAAATATGCGCTAATTTAATTCTGCCAACGGGTTATATATTATTCAACTATATCTCAAGACATAAAGTAATGAGTTTCTCAGAAGTCAATGTGTTTTTTAATGATGAATGCAATATAATAACATTGTTTTATTATGATATAATCAAATGGTTAAAATATAATTTCTATCGTACTATTTTACATGATATACTATATATCATACATTTTGTATGATTGTAATTTGGCTTAACTTTGCCATCCACAAAATAATATGTTCAATTTTAAATATATATGTATGAAAAACTTGTTGGGCGTTTTATTATGCTTATTAAACCTTACTGCATGTACACAAATGAATCGTATGGATTTGTCCGGTACGTGGACTGTACGTCTTGATAGTGCAGATGTGGGGGAAAAAGAATCTTGGTATGGTCATCTGTATAATACTCCTATTATCTTACCTGGTACTACCGATATGGCAGGATTGGGTGCTTCTTGTCAGTTGGAGCCTGAATTGAAAAAAACACAACTATTACATTTAACGCGTGCATATAGTTATATAGGTCCAGCTTGGTATTCGAGAGAAATAGAAGTGCCTGTTGATTGGAAAAATAAGCAGTTGATTTTGCATCTCGAACGTGTGTTGTGGGATTCACAAGTTTGGATAGATGATACACAGGTTAATGGTCATGAAGAAAGTCTTACAACTCCACACTGTTACAATCTGACGCCTTATATAAAAAAAAGTGGGAAACATATTTTGACTATTCGCATTGATAACCGTAAACGTTATGACATTTCGGTCAAGGAATTGGCGCATGCCTATACGGAAGATACTCAGGTGAAATGGAATGGTATATTAGGTGATATGTATATAGAAGCACTTGATAATATATATATAGAAAAAATACAACTTTATCCCAATGCTGAAACACATGAGTTAAAAGTAGTAGTTTCTGTTTGCAATGCAACAGATAGAGAATGCAAGGTAGATCTTGATTTGGATATAACCGGAAAGTCTGACAAAAAGAAATGGGGCAAACAAAGTGAGAATATTACCATAGCTAAAGGGTGTTCAAAAATAGAACTGAAATGCCAGCTAGACGATAAAACTCCTTTATGGAATGAATTTAATCCTTATCTTTGTCAGGTGGATGTCAAGATTGCTAATGGTAATGATGTTGCTTCACAAATATCTTCATCTTTCGGCTTGCGCAAATTGGAGAGAATAGGAAACAAATTGGTATTAAATGGTAATCCTCTTTTTCTACGTGGAACATTGGAGTGTTGTGTTTTTCCTTTGACTGGTACGCCGCCTACAGATAAAATCGGCTGGGAAAAAGTGTTTAGAGCTGCGCGTGAATATGGCATGAATCATTTGCGATTTCATTCTTGGTGTCCTCCAAAAGCAGCTTTTGAGGTTGCTGATGAGATGGGATTTTACTTGCAAATCGAACTTCCCTTGTGGTCAGTGACTTTGGGCAAGGAAAATGTTGCAACTATTGACTTCCTGCATAGTGAAGCTATGCGTATCAACAGCGAATATGGTAATCATCCCTCTTTCTGTTTTTGGAGTTTAGGAAATGAATTGCAGTATGATTTCGAAGTATTGAAGAATATGTTGTCTGAAATTAAATCAGTTGACGACAGACATCTTTATACTACTACTTCATTTACTTTTGAGAAAGGGCACGGTACACGACCAGAGCCATTAGATGATTTCTTTGTCACACAATGGACCGATAAGGGCTGGATGCGGGGACAAGGTGTGTTTAATACTCAGATACCATCTTTTGACAAGGATTTTGAGCAAGCTGTAGAAGGTATGCAGGTACCCGCCATTACTCATGAGGTGGGGCAATATTCTGTTTATCCCGACTTGTCAGAAATCAGCAAATATACCGGTACGCTGATCCCATTAAATTTAATGGCTGTCAGAAATGATTTGGAAGCCAAGGGGCGATTGGATAAAGCACCTCTCTATTTACAAGCTTCGGGAAAGCTTGCTGCGATACTTTATAAGGAAGAGATCGAACGAGCATTAAAAACAGTAGGCATCAGCGGATTTCAATTATTGGATTTACACGATTTTCCTGGACAGGGAACTGCTTTGGTGGGACTTTTGAATGCCTTTTGGGAAAGTAAAGGAATCATTTCAGGCTCGGGGTTCAGAGAATTTTGTTCACCAGTAGTGCCCTTACTCCGTTTTCCCAAAGCGGTATACACCAATAATGAACAATTTGTAGCAGAATTGGATGTTTGCAATTATGGGCAGTCTGAATTCAATAATCAGAATTTGGTTTGGTCGGTCAAGGACGGTGAGAAGGAAATGATTACCGAACATATTGTAGCTAAACAACTGTTTGTGGGGCATAATGGAAATTTAGGGAAAATTGTTTTTCCCTTGAATGATATTGAAAAGGCAACCCAATTAGAAATATGTGTTTCTCTTGAGGGAACAGAGTATCGTAATCGATGGCATATTTGGGTATATCCCGAAGAAGTAACATTGGAGTGGGGCGATGTGAAATATACACGAGATTATAATCAGGCGTTGGCATTACTTGACAAAGGAGAAAAAGTTTTGTTTAATCCAGACTGGCGGACCACAAAGGGAATTGAAGGTAAATTTGTGCCTGTGTTCTGGAGCCCTGTACATTTTCCCAATCAAGCAGGAACTATGGGTGTGTTATGTGATCCCAAACATGCGGCACTCCATGACTTTCCCACTGATATGCATACCGATTGGCAATGGTGGGATTTGAATATTAATTCTACTACGTTGGATGTAGATAGCTTGCAAGGAGGAACTGCTATTGTAGAAATGGTGGACAATTTTGTGAACAATCGAAGATTGGCTTCTCTTTATGAAGGTCGAATAGGTAACGGTGAATTGGTAATAGCTACATTTGATTTGGAAAAGTCACTTCAAAATCGTCCGGTAGCTCGCCAAATGTTATTATCCATCCTAAACTATATGAATAGTACGAATTTTCATCCTTTGCCCCTTTCGGGATTTGAAAAGATGAAAGAGGTGTTTGGTACTGTTAGTAATACAAAACAAGCTGCCGATGGAATCTATTAATTATATATCATTTTGGTAAATCTATAAAATCATGAAAAATCACAATCAATTCTTTATTTATTTTATTTGTTTAGTTTCTGCTATGGGAGGGCTTTTATTTGGCTATGATTGGGTAGTCATTGGGGGAGCAAAACCTTTTTATGAGATTTATTTCAATATAGCAGGCAATGAAGGTATGCAAGCCTTAGCTATGAGCATAGCTTTGCTGGGATGCTTGTTGGGGGCCACAGTTGCTGGAGCTTTAGCTGATAGGTATGGGCGTAAACGTTTGTTGATATTCTCGGCTTTAGTATTTTTCGTTTCATCATGGGTTACGGGATTAAGCAATACTTTGACCTGCTTCATTTTGGCACGTTTAGTAGGAGGTATGGCTATAGGGTTGGCAGCCGACCTTTCTCCTATGTATATTGCTGAGGTTGCTCCAACGAAAATCCGTGGCAAACTGGTAACTTTGAATCAACTTACTATAGTTTTAGGTATTTTAGGAGCCCAGATTGTGAATATGCTGTTGGCAGAACCAGTACCCACCGATGCTACAGCAACGGATATTATGCAGTCATGGAATGGACAGATGGGGTGGAGATGGATGTTTTGGGCAGTATGTATCCCTTCCGGAATATTTTTCCTATTTTCTCTGTTGATCCCAGAAAGTCCTCGGTGGTTGGCTGGAAAACAACGAATGGAGCAGGCTCGGAAAGTATTAGTCTCAATTGGTGGCATAGACTATGCAGCCAATGAGTTGAATAACTATAAAAATGCCTCGTTAGAAGGACACACTGAGAAAGAAGGGCTTTCCTTATTATTCTCTTCTAAAATGCGAAATGTATTAATAATAGGTATTGTAGTAGCGATGTTTCAGCAATGGAGCGGTACGAATGTTATATTCAACTATGCTCAAGAAATATTCCAGTCAGCAGGGTATGGCATTTCTGATGTGCTGATGAATATTGTAGTTACAGGGATTGCAAATTTGGTGTTCACTTTTGTAGCTATCTATACGGTGGATTGTTTGGGCCGTAAAACGTTGATGATAATCGGTTCTGTTGGGCTTACCGGTATTTATACTTTACTTGGTTTGAGTTACTTCTTTCACTTCACAGGATTTATTATGATCATATTGGTAGTGCTTGCCATTGGTTTCTATGCTATGTCGTTAGGACCAATTACGTGGGTACTTCTTTCCGAAATATTTCCGAATAGGGTTCGTGGGGTAGCTATGGCTGTCTGTACGGCATCTCTATGGATAGCCTCATTCCTGCTAACGTATACTTTTCCTTTCTTGAATACGGCATTGGGAACAGGAGGAACTTTCATGCTCTATGCTGTGATTTGTTTCTTCGGCTTCCTTTTTGTGTTGAAACGCATTCCCGAAACAAAAGGAAAATCATTAGAAGAACTTGAAGAAGAACTTGTAAAAGAGTAAGATATAAATAACATTGTGAAATAAATTAGTATGAACAATTTTTTATATAAGGCTTTCTTGTCGATTTTCATGATGTCGGCTCAGAGTCTGCATGCCCAGAATCCCCCAAAAGTCACTTTTGATTATAATGCACCACAACAAACGATTCATAGCTTTGGAGCATCAGATTGTTGGAGAACTCAATATATTGGCGAAAATTGGCCTGAACAAAAACGAAATCAGATTGCGGATTTATTGTTTAGCAGTGAAACTGATGAGTGGGGAAATCCCAAAGGAATAGGCCTTTCATTATGGCGATTTAATATAGGCTCAGGTAGTCATGAAGCTGGTGAACAGGGAGGAGTACAGTCTGAATGGCGACGGACAGAATGTTTTTTAGGTAAAAATGGAGATTGGGATTGGAATAAACAAAAGGGGCAACGGTGGATGTTGCAAGCTGCTCGTGATAGAGGAGTCCGTTATGTATTGGGCTTTTCTATCACGGCTCCTTACTTCATGACAAAAAATGGTATGGCAAGGGCTAGCGAAAAAACTCCTTATGCTAATCTAAAAGAAGATTATTATGATGATTATGCTTTGTTCATGGCTGAGGTCGCAAAGAAACTGAATTTCGATTATATAAGTCCAGTCAATGAACCACAGTGGGAATGGGTAGGTAGTAATCAAGAGGGTATGCAAGCCACAAATGAGGAATGCAGTCGCCTTATTCGCTATTTGGATAAAGCCTTGATTACAAACAAGGCGAAAGCCAAAATTGTTTTTGGTGAAGCTGGTGATATTAGGTATTTATATCGCAATAGTACCGACAAACCCAAGCGTGACAATCAGATAAAAGAAATGTTTTCCAAGCAAGGAAAGCATTCCATCCACGGATTGTCCACATTGGAACCAGTAGTTTCAGGGCATTCTTATTGGAGTACTTGGCCTATTGACACAATGATAACTACACGCAAACAGCTTCATGAGGCAATAGCTTGTGAACTGCCAGACAATTATAACTATTGGCAGACAGAATATTGTCCAATGGAAAAGAACAGCGACAATCCTAATGGTGGTAGTGGACGTGATACGGGTATGAATACAGCACTTTATATCGCCCGTGTGATTCATTATGATTTGACTGTGGCTCACGCTACATCTTGGCAGTTTTGGACTGCGCTTTCTGAGTGGAACTACAAGGATGGATTGATATTTATTGATGATGGCGTATTGTCATCTGGTGCAAGGAGTGGTAATGAAAAGATGATTGAATCATGCAAGTTAGATGGCGAGTTCAGAACCTCTAAAACTTTGTGGGCTTTGGGTAATTATAGTTTCTTTGTCCGCCCCGGAATGGTTCGGATTTCGCAAATAAACAATGGTATAAGTCAAAATGCAGCAGACTTAATGGCTTCTGCATATGTAGACAATTTAACCAAGAAAGTTGTAGTAGTGCTAATTAACTATTCAGATAAGAATAAAGCTGTTGACCTGACTGTAGAAAATCTGCCTAAATCTTTTCATAGCAGATTTGCTTTATATGAGACTTCTAGTCGCAGTGACTTGCAGTTAAAAGGTTGGGTCGGTAGTAGATTTAGTGTGCCTTCACGGTCTGTGGTTACGTTGGTAAGTATGTAAACTGTAAGATAAGTATCTCTAAACAATCGTTAGTAGATTTCATAATAAGATGAGAGTTGATGCTACATAGGGTGAAAAAATGGGGTATCTAATTGTATCAAGTATATGCATTCTGAGTAGAAAAAGGATTTACAGTAAGTTGTTTTCAAATATGACAGATGTTGTAAAAGGAAATATGTTATCAAAGGAAAAGTAATATATTATTTAAGGAAGTTTTGAACAATAATGCTTAGAAAATTATTGATTTGAGAAATATCAGTCTTTTCGCTTGAAAACGAAGCGTACCAACAGGAAATTGACCGGAATGGCTATGGCGAATACCGGAATAGGGGCAAGGGTTTTGGAGAGTCCCAACCAGAGGAATGTGTTCAGCAAACCGATGTGCAGCAGGTAATTGAATAAATGTGCTCCGCCAAAACCGAACGCTTTGCTCCATGACGGCTTTTTGCCGAACGTGAAGTATGCGGTAAGGTAGAAATTGGCGATAAAGCTCAGGGCATAGCCGAGGGTATAGGCTATATTTACATTGATGAACCGTTGCAGTAAGAAGTATATCCCGTAGTGCAAAGCGGTTGCAAGGATACCCACCATGACAAAACGTATGAACTCGGGAAATCTTTTTAAATGCTTCATTTTAGGTTTACGCTATCATTGAGTCGGCAAAGTTAGGTATTGTTGTAGAATATTTCGTACTTTTGCAGCCGGAAAAATATAAAAACGAAAATATATGTCGGACAGAAAGATAGCGTTCTGGTTTATTGCACTGTTAAGTGTACTTGTACTGGTTCCCTTTTTAAGGGAAACCATATTCTATTCGAAAGGGGAACCGCGTGAGGCGATAGTTGCATATACCATGCTGGAAAGCGGTAACTGGATACTCCCGACGAATTACGGAGTGGAAATTGCTTATAAACCGCCTTTCCTTTATTGGACAATAGCCGTCATTTCATCTGTCTTGGGAGGAGTTACGGAGTTCTCGGCACGTATGCCGTCGGCGCTTGCTTTTCTGGCTATGCAGTTGGTATTCTTCAGCTTCGTAGCCAAACGCAAGGATGTAAAGACAGCATTCCTGACCTCTATTCTTCTTTTGTCCTCTTTTGAAGTACACCGTGCGGCAGTAGCCTGCCGGCTTGATATGCTGCAAGTTTCTCTCATCGTGATTTCATTGTGTCTGCTTTTCCGATGGGATGAGAAGAATTGCAAAGGGATTCCTTGGCTGGCCGTACTGTTGATGGCATGCGCTACATTGACAAAAGGGCCGGTCGGCTCTATCTTTCCCTGTCTGGGTATCGGGGTGTATCAGCTGTTGCGCGGGCGTTCGTTCGGAAAGGCTTTCTTTTCATTGCTGGGCATCGGGTTGCTGTCCCTCATTCCTTTGGGCATTTGGTTTTGGGCAGCTTATCAGCAAGGCGGAGAGGCGTTTGTCAATTTGATGCTGGAAGAGAATACCGGACGTTTCTTCCGGAAAATGTCCTATGCATCGCACGAGAATCCGTTGTGGTATAACTTCCTGACTATTATTTGGGGATGGGTTCCCTGGACTTTAGTGCTGCTTATTTCCTTGTTCGGACTGAAATGGAAAAAGATACGTCTTCTGCCGGAAGGTGCTTCCGTTGGCGAACGTTTAAAGAAAGCGTGGTGTAAATTCCGTTCCCAGTCACCGTTGCAGCTTTTTGCGTGGGTGGTGATTTTAACGATTTTCATCTTCTATTGCATTCCCAAAAGTAAGCGTAGCGTCTATCTGCTGCCTATCTATCCGTTTATGGGAATGCTGCTTGCCGAATATCTGCTGGCATTGGTGCAACGAGGTGCGAAAGTATTCCGGATTTCCGCCTGGATTTTCGTTGCATTGGCAATGTTGCTTACCGTTACTTTCTTTGCCGTGCGTTTGGACATGATTCCCGAAAGTATTTGGGGAACAGGCAAGCATGCCGCCGAGAATATAGCTTTTGTGAATGCACTGCATACGGTGGAACTCTCACTGCCGAAATGGCTGATTGTGTTCCTGCCGCTTGTAGCTGCCGGCTGTTTGCTGTATATGCTGGTAAAGCGTGCGGACACGCGTTCGCTGTTGTATGGTACGGCTGGCTGCATTTTGTGTATATTTGTGTCGTTGGACGGCGTTTATCAGCCTACTATATTGGCGGTGAAGTCGGACAGGCATCTGGCTGTACGCCTGAACGAGTTAGAACCTCAAGGTATGGTCTATTCGTATGCCGACTGGGTTAAGTTCTATGGCATAAATTATTATCTGGGCGACCGGGTGCGTATCTTTGATAAACTGAACCCTGCCCAAGGTTATGTGTTGGTGACGGACGAACTGCAAGAACAGTTCCTGCAGGATACGGAAGACACCTACCGGGTGGAGGAAGTATACCGCACTCCTCTGCGCAGTTGCGATTTGCGCCGGAAAGTCATTGTTTATAAATTCAGCAAAAAATAAAAATGAGTCCCCAAGGGTTGATTGATAAATATTATCCGGAAGCCAATGAATTGAGGCATATCCTACTGACGCACAGTCGTTCTGTGGCCGATAAGGCTTTGTGGATTGCCGACCGCCATCCGGAGTTGTCTTTGGACAGAGATTTTCTGTATGAAGCGGCTATGTTGCACGATATAGGTATATTCCTGACAGATGCCGACGGCATTTATTGCTTTGGCAACAAACCTTATATCTGTCATGGCTATCTGGGAGCGGACCTGGTGCGTTCGGAAGGATATCCGCGTCATGCCTTGGTTTGTGAAAGGCATACGGGGGCCGGTCTCGCACTGGAGGATATTATTGCGCAAAATCTGCCTGTTCCTCACCGGGACATGCTTCCGGTAAGTATGGAAGAGCAGGTTGTATGTTTTGCAGATAAGTTTTATTCCAAGACACATCTGGACAGGGAAAAAAGTGTAGAGAAAGCGCGTGACAGCCTGCTGCGTTATGGCAAAGCCGGCGTGCAACGCTTTGATTATTGGTGTAAACTGTTTTTGTAGCAATCTAAATTTCTTTAAAAAGGGAGATTATCCGTATAAATTACGTACTTTTGCCCGTTCAAGCGTAAACTATTAGTTAATGACGCCATTGAAAGCAAATACATTCATATCATTCATACTACTATTCGTCTTACTTCTTCTTTCCGGTGAGGCTGCTTCGCAACGTCGTCGGCGCGGTGTTGTACCACCAGGAAGACAGCAAGTGGACTCTTTGCGGAGTGATTCGCTGGGGCAGGGGATTGCATCTTCTCATAGGAGAGGTATGCGCGATACCTTGCAACCCGATTCTTTGCGGATGGATACGCTGGCTGCTTCCGGCAAGAAGAAACAGCCTTTGGACGCTCCGGTGACTTATGAGGCAAACGATTCCATTGTATTTACTCAAGGCGGATATGCGCATCTCTATGGTCAGGGAAAAGTAAACTATCAGCAGATAGAATTGGCGGCGGATGTTATTACCATGAATATGGATAGTAGTACGGTTTATGCCCATGGAGTGGAGGATTCGTTGGGCGTGAAGAAGGGAACACCGGTTTTCAAGGATGGAGAAACCCCATACGAGACTAATACGATTCGCTATAACTTCAAGAGTAAGAAGGGTATTATAAGTAATGTAGTCAGCCAGCAGGGCGAAGGATATGTAACCGGAAACAATGCAAAAAAAGGCGCTAATGACGAACTGTATATGAAGAGTGGCCGATACACGACCTGCGACCACCATGAGCACCCCCACTTCTATATGCAGATGACTTACGCAAAAGTGCGCCCCAAAAAGAATGTAGTGACCGGACCTGCCTATCTGGTGGTGGAGGATGTGCCTTTGCCGCTTGCCGTGCCGTTCTTTTTCTTCCCGTTTTCGAGCAGCTATTCGTCGGGTTTCCTCATGCCTACCTATATGGATGACTCCAGCCGCGGTTTCGGCTTGACGGACGGTGGATATTACTTTGCCATCAGTGACAAGATGGATTTGAAGTTGCGTGCCGATATTTTTACGAAAGGTTCCTGGGCGTTGAATGCCGAGTCCAATTATATCAAACGGTACAAATATTCGGGCTTGTTTCAGGCAAGCTACCAGGTAACCAAAACCGGTGATAAAGGATTACCGGATTATTCTGTGGCTAAGGACTTCAAGATTGTATGGTCTCACAGACAGGATGCGAAGGCCAATCCGAATCAGACATTTTCTGCCAGCGTGAACTTTGCTACCAGTAGTTATGAGCGTACCAACATCGGCAATATGTACAACTCG
>ENA-OPBS01000803-OPBS01000803.1-human-gut-metagenome-genome-assembly--contig:-NODE-803-length-25727-cov-4.720162_pt1 | contig 25727 bp, 15 predicted proteins | sample MGYA00241074_ERZ501463 | MGnify/ENA primary metagenome ERZ501463 (study PRJEB25962, sample SAMEA2042578) | human gut metagenome | biome: human gut; feature: human-associated habitat; material: faeces...
ATTTGATCTGTGCTTCTACTTTATCACCTTCGGTAACGGCTACGTTTCTCATATTATCGGCGATACGCATGACACGGATATTTCTGCTCTCTACAATACCGATTGCTGTGCTCATCCAGGAAGCGATTCTCTTCTGTGTGGATTCGTCTCTCCAGTATCCCATAATCACCTTGCGCTCTTTTCCAAGACGGGTGAAGATATGTCCATACTCTCTGTCTCCGTGAGCTGCCTGGTTCTCGTTCATAAAATCCATGTCAATCTCATCGTATGGAATCTCAAGGTTATACTGTGTATGAAGGTGAAGTAGCGGTTTGCGAAGCTCCTGAAGACCCAGAATCCAGGATTTTGCCGGTGAGAAAGTATGCATCCAAGTGATAACTCCGGCACAGTTCTTGTCTGCATTCGCCTCATTAAATGTCTTCCTAATTAATTCACTTGTAATCAGGGTCGGTTTCCATACAATTTCGTATGGAAGAACCCCCGACTTATTCATGACATCAACCATCTCTTTTGTATGCTCAGCTACATGTGCCAGGCATTCCTCTCCATACAAATCCTGTGAGCCTGTACAAAACCAAAACTGATATTTTTTTGTTTCCATGTTCATTTGCCTCCTTATTTGTACCTGTGTCCCTAAATCTGTCGAATGGAATCGCGAACCACAGCCTGCGATTCAAACAGATAATTCCCATCAAACGCGGGATTTTCAATCATCTGTAGAAGGTTTTGAGCCGTTTTTTCTCCCAATATCTCTTTGGGATGGGAATATGAGGTAAACGGAACCTTACTCATCTGCGCAAGCTCCGAGTCATCAATACTTATAATAGACAGATCCTGTGGGATTTTGATGTTTCTTTTAAGTGCCAGGTCGATGACTTCTACCGCCACCTCATCGTTATAGCAGACAATTCCTGTACATCCCTTAATACGACGAAACAGGTGCTCCTCTATCTCCCAAAGATTCAATTCCGAATCTGTATCAATCCAGATCGTCGTCCTGGAATTCAGTTGAATCTCCGCCTCTCTCAGCGCATCAATATATCCGCTATACCGCCGGCGTCCCTGGCCGTCGTCCAATTTAAAAATACCGGCGATTCTTTTATGCCCGGACTGAATCAAAAATTTTGTCGCCTTGTAGGTAACACACTGGTCATCCAGACGCACGCAGGGTACATCCAGTCCGGGATACATATCGTTAAAAAATATAATTGGAATATTTCTCTTTTGCAGCTCTTTATAATAAGATAAATTGGGATTCGGAAGGGCTCCTTTCGCAGCCTCCACAATCAGCCCGTCAATGTTGTTCTTCCTTAAAATATCTTCCAAAATCACCCGTTCCCTCTCTACCCTGTTATCTGTAAAAGACAGCCACATAGCATATCCGGCGTCAGAAAGTGTACGTTCAATTCCTCTAAGCGTCGGCGGAAAGATGTACGAATTGTAGTAGGTACTGACAACCGCCACATTCATATGCTTTTTCTTTGGAGTATGGGGAAGTATCTGTCCCACATAGGTTCCGCTTCCCTGAAGGCGTGTCAAAACCTTCTCCTCCACAAGCTGGCTGGTCGCCCTTCGGATTGTCTGACGGCACAGGCCAAATTTTTTACTCAGCTTTTCTTCCGGCATCAAACGGTCACCAATCCTCATTCTACCCGAGGCTATCTCTTCATTAATCCAATCAATCACTACTTGGTATTTTGGCTTATTATCTGTCATTCTATTTCTCCATATCTGCCCGTTTTTGCCTTTTATTATACATCTTTCTTATACTCTTTTACAAGCTGTGCCGGTGCCCCTGTCATATTCAAATATCCTATCAAATCACTTAACAACCTGTAAGGATTTTCTGTCTGCAAATACTGCCACGAATACGAGGAATACGATTCCCTCAATTAACTGCAACATCTGTGTTGAGATTCCCATCATGGTAAGTCCACTCTGTAACACGATAAACAGCATAGAACCAACAATAATATTCTCAAATCTTACATTTGCTCCGCCGGAAATCGGCATACCGCCGAGTACCAGCGCGATCAGAATCTGTGTCTCCAACTGATTACCGCCGGAGGATGTCACAGAACCTACCTTGATTACGTTAATAAATGCCGCAAAGCCTGTGATCGCTCCTGCCAGTACATAGATGAGAAATTTCATCTTGTCTGTGCGAATGCCGGCGAATTTTGCCGCCTTTTCCCCCGCTCCAATCGCTTTGAGATAAATACCAAACTTGGTGTAACGAAATACGATAAACCCAATTACGAGAACGATAAGAGTGCAGGTCAGTTTCAATACTGTCGTGTCATAATTAATCAGTGTCGCGGAACCTGCTACCGGCGCATCTGTCGTCAAATATTTGATAACCCCACGAAACAGGAACATCGTACAAATCGTTACAATAAAGGACTTAATTTTACGGTTAACATAGAAGAAACCGTTGATCGCTCCAATGGCAGCTCCTGTGACAATTCCCCCGAGAATTGCAATCGGCAGTCCGTATGATTGCGAAAGCGTACATACAACGATAGAGGCAATACCAAGGATAGACCCCTGGGAGAAATCCAAGCCTCCCATCGACATGACAAAGAATACACCCATGGATGCAATCATCGTCACATATACCTGCGAAAGCACCAGATTCATATTGGAAATCATTCTTCCGCCTGTCAACGCATTGAACAGGATGAAAATTGCTATCAGTCCCACTACCGGAAGCAATCTGCGGAGCCTTGCCATCTTGGAAAATTTATTCAGTTCTTTTTCTTTGCTTACTGCTTTTGCATTTTCGTTAGCCATGACTCTCCTCCTTAAACCATCATTGAAATCAGGCTGTTTTCGTTCATATCCCGATCGCGGTCAAGCTGGCCGCTGATCTTGCCGTCTTTCATAATAAGAATTCTATCGCACATACCGATCAACTCCATCAACTCTTCAGAAATCATGATGATCGATTTTCCGTCCTTTCTCATCTGATCCATCAGCTGATAGATGTCCTGTTTTACCTTGATGTCGATACCACGAGTTGGGGAGTCCAGAACAATGATGTCTGAATCACGTCCAATCCAGCGCGCCAGTACGACTTTCTGCTTGTTACCTCCGGAAAGCTCTGACACAAATTGGTCTGTATTCACCATTTTTACGGAAATTTCCTTTGCGTATTTGTTTGCAAACTCGTTAAGTTTTTTGTAGTTTAGAAACTTTAACGGCCCAGAGCCAAGCCTTCCAAGAGACGGCAGGCAGATGTTGTCTCCGATGCTCTGGTTGATAACGATAGACTCATTATCGCGGTCTTTGGATGTATAGGCGATCTCATGTTTGATAGCAGTCGGAATATCCTTGATCTGCGTTCCGTCCGCCAAAGTTACACTTCCTTCTCTGTCAAAAGAGGCTCCAAAAATTGCTTTTCCTACTTCATGCATACCAGACTCCGACAGACCACCGAACCCGAGAATTTCCCCTTTGTGAAGATCAAAGGAAATGTTCTGAATCAGTCCTGGTACCGATACATTCTTCACAGAGAGAACCACTTCATCAGAAACCTTCTCGCCATAGTCTGTCCGGTAGTATTTTCCTGTCATCTCACGCCCTACCATTAGTTTCTTCAGATCGTCTTCTGTCATATCCTTACTCTTTACCGTATCAATATAGACACCGTCCCTGAGGACTGTGATGGTGTCAGATTTCTCTAGAATCTCCGGCAGATCGTGGGAAATGAAGATAATGGTGTTTCCTTCCTTACGGATTCGTTCCATATGCTTGTACAGCTCTTCACGGCCTTCCTGGGAAAGAGCCGTCGTCGTCTCATCAATCACCACAATCTTTGGTGAAAAATAGGTTGCCTTGACAATCTCGATCAATTTACGGTCCTCGAAATTATATTCGTCAATCATATGAGCTGCCTTAATCCGCTCAAAGCCATATTTCTTCAGCAACGCATCTGCTTCCTTGTTCATTGCATTCGTATTCTTGATACCCGCTTTCACAAACCTATCTTCATGACCAAGGAAAATGTTTTCTGCCACAGTCAGCCCGGAAAGTGTTCCAAGCTCCTGTACAATAATGGAGACTCCTTCATTATTTGCCTCCACCTGGTTCTTCGGATGAATTTCCTTTCCATCCAGGATAAAGGTTCCACTGTCAATAGGATAGATGCCGGTCAGCATATTGGTAAGAGTGGATTTACCAGAACCATTTTCACCGATCAGTGCATGGACCTCGCCTTTATTTATATTGAATGACACGTTTTGTACAGCCTTCGTAATACCAAAGGACTTACACACGTTTTTCACCTGTAATCTCACTTCATTACTCATAGTATGTTCCTCCTTCGATTATTTCACGATTTCGCCTTTGTCAACTTTTGTGGTCAGTGTAATGATAATCAGCAGAGCCAGACCTGTAATTACGTCCTGGATTGCTGTAGGAGCTCCCAGTGCAATAAATCCGTAGAAAATAATATTAATCACGAATTCACCAATGATGATGGCCTGAATCGGAATACCATACTTACGAAAAGCCATACCAAAGAAGCATCCCATGGTAGGAGTAAAGTTTCTCGCCATGGACGCCATACCGGTAACAGCCACCATGGAAGACCCATAGCTGATAGAAAGAATTGCTTCCACACCAAAAAAGGCGCCGCTGATCAAAAATGCGATTACTTTATATTTGTTTACGTTGATACCCATATTCTTGGCAACAAATTCATTGGAACCAATTGCGTATGTATAAGTACCAACTTTTGTATAGTTCAGGAAAATATATGCGGCAATAAATGCAAGGACTGCGAGAATAATATTTCCCGGCATCGAGCCAAACGCACGCATATCAGATGGAAGCGTCTGCTCAACACCGCCTGCGATATAATTGGCAACGGATTCATAAATAAGTGCAAGTCCTGTCGTAACGATCATGGAAGGAATTCTCAGCTTCACGTAGAACGCTCCGTTAATCAGTCCAATAAGTGCACCGCACAGGATACTTCCAACGACAAATCCCACATAGCCTAATCCGAAATTAGTTGCCAGAACACAGCCAAGAATCGATGAAAGCACAATGTTCGCACCGATGGAGAAGTCGAACATTCCCATTACCATAACAAAGTAAAAACCCACAGCGCCCGTCGCGGCAAGAAGGCTGGCCTGGAAATACTGGAGTATCTGTTTGGGAGAGCCAAAGTTGTCCGGAGTGACAATTTTGAAAATCCCGTAGGATGCGACAAGCAAGACAATCAGGATCAGATACCCTTTTGTTTTTCCTGACAACTTTTTCTTTTCCGTTGTTTTCATTGAAGAACTCATATCGTATACCTCATTCTTTAAAAGTTGTACTGTTTACTGCTTCCATAAAAGAGACCGGTATCACCGATACCGGTCTCCCGCATTCTGCTATTTAGTTCAAATCTGTCGAGGATTATTTGCCAGCACGTGCGGCCGCGTCTTCAATAGACAGGGACTGTGCCTTTGCGATCATATCCTCCAGGCTCATCTCAGAAATTTCAACGATCTCTTCATTTGTATATGGAAGCTGATCTACGAAGTACTTTTCATATGCTTCGTAGTCCTCTGGTGATGATACGTACAGGTATGGGAATTCAACGTCCACAAAGTTGCCTGCGATATCTGTGTAATTGCCTTTGATTGCATTGTAAACCATTAGGAATGCGTACAGTGGATCACAGAAATGCCCGCCAGACTCACCAGCCATAGAACCGTTCTCAAGACGTTCTCCAAGATCCGGAAGGAAGTCTGTAGATACAACATCAATCTCGTCAACCTTTCCTGCACGCTCAACCGCCGCGATTGCTCCCTGAAGCGGGTCACCGCCGCCGCCTGCCGGAATCAGTGCATCCAGAGTCGGATCTGCGGACATCAGAGCCTCTGCTGCCTTGGAACCACCTTCGGAAGTTGTACCTGCGTACTGCGGCTCAGAAAGCTGTGCCGGATCATCCGGATGTGCCTCGTTCCACTTGTCAACGCCTGCTTTGTAGCCTTCCCATCTTCCAAGCCAGGTTGCATCTCCCTGCTCCCAGCCGATCAGACCGATGTTACGATCACCTTTGTCAAGAAGAATCTTAACAAGTTCTTCACCGTTTGCAGGTTCATCTTCATGAACTGCTCCGATGTAGTAAGCGGAATCTTTTGCTGCTTTGTAGATATCTGCACTGTCTTCTTTGCTGATTACACGGAAGAACTGTGCAAGATATACTTTATTATCATTACATGTCTTGATTGCTGATGTCATCTCTGTATCAGATGAGTTACAGATGATGATTCCCTGGCATCCTGCTGCTGCTAACTGCTCTACAGAAGCTGTAACTTTCTCAGATACATGTCCCTGGTCAACATACTGTACTTCTACATCCAGTGCTTTAGCTGCTGCATCCAGCATCTTCTTACACTGTGATCCAAGAACGTCTGTTGAAGACCAGATAGAAACTCCGATTTTAACCTTTCCTGATTTGCTGCTCTTGTTACCTGAGCCACCATTGCCGCTTCCACATGCAGCAAGTCCAACTACCATTGTTGCTGCCAGAAGAGCTGCTGTTACTTTTTTGAGAACTCTCTTCATAATGTCTCCTCCGTTTTCTATTTATTTGATGATTCAATTATATACTTAACCTGTCCGGTTTCGCAATAAAATACAACCATTTTTTCTCACAAAGTTGTATCGTTGCAAGTTGTTTTCCATTGCTTTTATGTGTGTTTTTCTATCTTTTTGTGCGTTTTGACAGTCTTAGCCGCTATAATTATGAACAAAAAATGAATTTTTTGTGCACTTTTTGGATTTTTCTTCATATTTTCTTTAGAAAGCAATACAACTTTCATTTTTCCATTTACTTGTATTGTTTTTGGCAAACATGTCGAATTAGATTGTATTTTATTTTTCGTTCGCTCTAAATCCTTTTCGAACTAAATCCTTTTATTATATGTAGATACTTCTCTTCCTTTGTATTTTTATCCGTACATCCATATCAAAAACTTATAATCTTAATGCATAATTGCTATTTTACGTATTGTTCTTATTATGATATCCTACATTTGGTTAAATAATTAACACAAAGTTTTTATGAAAGAGGTAAGAATATGGAAGACACAAAAACATGTCTTGAGAAGCAGCCGTTATCTCAGGAAATGCTTGAAAAGATGAATGCTTACTGGCGTGCTGCCAACTATCTGTCAGCCGGTCAGTTATATCTTCTTGACAATCCGCTCTTAAAAGAGCCACTTACAATGGATCAGATCAAGAAAAAAATCGTTGGTCACTGGGGAACTGTCCCAGGACAGAACTTTATCTATGTACACTGCAACCGTGAAATCAAACGTTATGATCTGGATATGATCTTATTATCAGGTCCTGGACATGGCGGAAACTTCTTAATTGCCAATACATATCTGGAAGGTTCTTACAGCGAAGTATATCCGAACATCAGCCAGGATGAAGAAGGTATGAAGAAGATGTTCAAGCAGTTCTCATTCCCATGTGGAGTTCCGAGTCACTGTGCACCAGAGACACCAGGATCTATCAACGAAGGTGGAGAGCTTGGATACTCTATCGCTCATGCATTCGGTGCTGTATTCGACAACCCGGATCTGATCGCAACTGTTGTTGTTGGTGACGGTGAAGCTGAGACCGGACCGTTAGCTACTTCATGGCAGTCTAACAAGTTCCTGAACCCAGTTACAGACGGTGCTGTACTTCCAATTCTTCATTTAAATGGATATAAGATCAGTAACCCTACTATCTTCTCTCGTATTTCCCACGAGGAAGTTGAGAACTTCTTCAAAGGATGTGGATGGAAACCTTACTTCGTAGAAGGCGATGATCCGATGACAATGCACAAGAAGATGGCAGAAACAATGGATACTGTTATCGAAGAGATCAAAGCAATCCAGAAAAATGCACGTGAGAACAATGATCCAGAACGTCCGGTATGGCCAATGATCGTTCTGCGTACACCAAAGGGATGGACTGGACCAAAGGTTGTAGATGGACAGCAGATTGAAGGATCTTTCCGTGCACATCAGGTACCACTTACAATGGAAAGTCCAGAACATCTGGAACTCTTAAAAGAGTGGCTGGAAAGCTATCATCCGGAAGAACTCTTCGATGAAAACGGACACCTGATCCCAGAACTTGCGGAACTTGCACCTAAGGGAGATGCCCGTCTCGGAGCTAACCCACATGCAAATGGTGGATTATTATTAAAAGACTTAAGACTTCCTGATTTCCGTTCTTATGGAATCGAAGTTGAACCAGGTAAGACAAAGGCTCAGGATATGATCGAACTTGGCGGATATATCCGTGACATCTTCGAATTAAACGAAGAGAACAAGAACTTCCGTATCTTCGGACCTGACGAAAGTATGTCTAACCGTTTATACAAAGTATTTGAAACACAGAACCGTGACTGGAATGCCGGACTTCTTGACACAGACGATTGTCTTGCAAGAAACGGACGTATCATGGATGGTATGTTAAGTGAGCATATGTGTGAAGGATGGCTGGAAGGTTATCTGTTAACAGGACGTCACGGATTCTTCGCAAGTTACGAAGCATTCATCCGTATCGTTGACTCTATGGCAGCTCAGCATGCAAAATGGTTAAAAGTATGTAACCAGCTTTCATGGAGACAGCCAATTGCTTCTCTTAACTTCATCCTGACATCAAATGTATGGCAGCAGGATCACAACGGATTTACACATCAGGACCCAGGATTCCTGGATCACATCGCTAATAAAAAAGCAGATGTTGTCCGCATGTATCTCCCACCGGATGCTAACTGCTTACTCTCTTGCTTCGATCACTGTATCAAGAGCAAGAATTATGTCAACGCTATCGTAGCTTCAAAACACCCAAGCTGCCAGTGGTTATCTATGGAACAGGCTGTTAAGCACTGTACACAGGGTATCGGTATCTGGGATTGGGCAAGTAACGACTGTGGTGAAGAACCAGATGTTGTTATGGCTTGCTGTGGTGACACACCAACTCTTGAAACAATGGCTGCTGTTACAATTCTTCGTGATGAAATGCCAGAACTCAAGATTCGTGTTGTTAACGTTGTTGACCTGTTCAAGATGGAATCAGATCACAAACATCCACACGGATTAAGTGATGCAGAATATGATGCAATCTTTACAAAAGATAAACCGATCATCTTCGCATTCCACGGATATCCGACACTGATCCATGAACTTACATACGAACGTAACAACCACAATATTTCCGTTCATGGATATCAGGAAGAAGGAACGATCACTACACCATTCGATATGCGTGTACAGAACCAGATCGACCGTTTCAACCTGGTAAAAGATACTATCATGCACTTGCCACAGCTTGGCAACAAGGGATCATTCCTGATCCAGAAAATGAACGACAAGCTGGTTGAGCACAAACAGTACATTGCCGAATACGGACAGGATCTTGAAGAGATCCGTAACTGGGAGTGGCATAAATAAAAAAGTCCTCTATTGATTAGTTTGTTTTAATATAATAAAAGCCCGGAAGCTTACAATATTTTACTCCAATTCGATACCTTTATCTTTTATCTGATCATTATTGATCATCCGAATTTATGTAAGCTTCCGGGTTTTTACATTTCTTTTTCTTTCAGGAATTTCTGAAATTCTTTTGCCGCGATACTTTGCGGATATTCCATGTCGTAGATCAGTATGATATTACGTTCCGGCAGCTTTTCTTTCACTTTGATCTCAAATACCTGTCCGGACTTAAGTTCCGAATCTGCAAATTCCGCCGGGATGAAACCAAGTCCCAGATTGTGCTTTACCGCCGGAAGTATCATATCCGTCGTTGCAAGCTCCATATCCGGTGTAAATGTCAGACTGTTCTTTTCAAAATATTCATTCAGAAAACGTCTGGTAATCGTCTCTGCAGTCAGACTGATCCACGGATAGGACACCAGTTCCTTAAGTGAGACCTCTTTCCCATCATCCTTTAATTCTCCAAATCTGTTTCCACTGATCAGGATATCATGATATTTTCTCAGAATCTTCATCCGAAGAGGTTTTGCTACCTGAAGGTTCGCCGATACAAATGCAAGGTCTACTTTTCCTTCTTTTACTGCATTCACCGACTCTGTCGTACTGTTATTCAGAATCTTAAACCTCACATTCGGATACAGGCTGTTGAATTCTTCCATTGCCTGAAAAAGATAACAGTGAAGTGCCGTCTCCGTAGCGCTGATATAGATCGTTCCGTTCTCCAGCGAGATCAGATTACTCAGATCATTCTCTCCTTTGAAAAACTGGGCACATCCTGCCGCTACATATCCATAAAATGTCCGGCCTTCCGGAGTTAGCTGCATTCCGGTCTTACTCCTCGTAAATAAGCGGCAGCCAAGTTCATTTTCCAGTTTGTGTATGGTACGCGTGACTGCCGGCTGGCTGGTCTTCAGTACCGTTGCCGCCTTGGTAAGATTTTCATATTTTGCTACATAATAAAATATTTTGTAATATTCAAAATTTGAATTCATAATAAAAACTACTCCTCTTCATCTCTCACTATATTTTAAAAAATAAGTGAAAAATGTCAAGTGATATCTTCCTTCTCCACCGCCGTCAACTTTTCTTATATACTTTTACATATTCCAAAAGAGATCTGACATATCCAAATGCCAAATCTCTTTTTTGTTCTTATTAACCTTTTACAGCTCCGGCTGCAACACCTTTGATAATATGCTTCTGACAAGCCAGATAGAAGATAACTACCGGAATTACCGCAAGGATCAGCGCTGCCATAACAGCACCCATATCTACACGTCCATAACTTCCCTTCATATACTGGATCGCAATTGAGATTGTCTTATACTTATTCAGATCCAGTACCAGGTATGGAAGCAGGAAGTCGTTCCAGATCCACATCGTCTCCAGGATTCCTACGGAAATGTATGTCGGCTTCATGATCGGAAGTACAACAGAGAAAAAGGTTCGAAGTGGTGTACATCCGTCGATCATTGCTGCTTCTTCAATTTCCAATGGAATGGATTTTACAAATCCGCAGAACATGAATACTGCAAGACCTGCACCAAATCCGAGGTAAATGATGATGATTCCCCAAGGTGTACGAAGACCGGTACGGTCAGCTACCAGCGATAAGGTGAACATAACCATCTGGAACGGAACAACCATGGAAAATACGCAGAGTAAATATAACAGTTTTGTAAACTTACTGTTTACTCTTGTAATATACCATGCACACATAGAAGTACATACAAGGATCACAAGTACGGAACCAACTGTGATAAATACAGTCCAGCCGACTGCACTCAGCAGTTCATATTTGTCAATTGCGGACAGGAAGTTATCGATTCCTACCCATGTCTGCTTTGTCGGGAGTTTGAATGGTTCTTTGTTGATAAATACTTTATTTTTAAATGAGTTGATCAGCACGATCAGGATCGGCATGATATATACAATACCGATGATCGTAAATGCACCTGTTCCAAACCAGCTTAATTTACTTGTCTTTTTCTTCATTACTGCTGTACCTCCTTAGAACGTGTTGCACGTAACTGGATCATACCGATCACAACTACGATTGCAAAGAAGATGACTGCCTTCGCCTGTCCGACTCCTTCCCATCCGGTACGTCCGTAGAACGTATTGAAGATATTAAGCGCCATCATCTCAGACATCTTAGACGGTTCACCGGCTGTCAGGGACAGGTTCTGATCGAATAACTTGAATCCGTTTGTAATTGACAGGAACATACAGATCGTGATCGATGGCATCATCATCGGGATTGTTACCTTGAATAATGTCTGGATCTTATTTGCTCCGTCAATCTCTGCTGCTTCAATGATATCACCAGGAATAGACTGAAGACCCGCAATATAGATGATCATCATATAACCGATCTGCTGCCAGCTGACCAGAATGATCAGTCCCCAGAAACCATACCACTCATTCAGAGCAAGTGCGGTACCATATCTGGAAAGAACTCCGTTAAAGATCAGCTGCCAGATATATCCAAGTACGATACCACCGATCAGGTTCGGCATGAAGAAGACCGTACGGAAGACATTTGTTCCATGCATTTCTTTTGTCAGTGCCATTGCAAGTGCAAATGCTATGATGTTAATGATCAGAAGAGATGCAATCGCGAACAGTACGGTATACCAGAATGAATGACGGAATGCCGTATCTTTCAGTGCTTCTATGTAATTTGAAAATCCTACGAATTTCGCGTCTGTTACGGTTGTAAATTTACAAAATGAAAGCCAGATTCCCATAATAAAAGGAACAATAAAGCCAAGAATAAATGCAAAAAACGTTGGAAGCACGAAAATCGGCATATAACGTTTGATGGATTTTTCCATAATAAATTCCTCCTTCCATGCAGAGAATCTCCGCTTCATTTCCCTGCACTTTTTCATAAAAGCGGCGGGGGTTTCTTGCAACCGCCCGCCACTACTCACTTCATATAACTATTTTGATTGTTACATTTTTATTTTTATTTTGCTGCTGCAGCTTCTTTTGCCCATCCGTCAACGAATGCTGTTGTAACTTTTGCCCAGTTTGCATCTGTCGGATCTGCTGCGTAACTTGTCAGTGCAGAACCCACTCCGTTCTTCCACTCTTCTGATGGCATTGTTGAGAAGTTCCAAGATACAGGAGTCTTTCCGTCTTCTGTATATTTGTTTGCTTCGTTAACAAGTACGTTGTCTGATTTCAGGTTCTTCTTAAATGGAATTGTGAATCCCATGTCTTTGCACATTGCCTTTACACCATCATCAGATGTTACACACCAGTTCATGAAATCAAGTGTTGCCTGAATGTCGTCTTCAGATGCTTTGGAGTTTACACACCAGTAGTTCTCTGTACCTGTACAGATTCCCTGATCTTCTTCGCCTTCTACACCGATGTAGATTGGAAGGATTCCAAGATTGTCATCTCCGACGTCTTTGATGTTGTTATATTCCCATGTACCATTCTGGTAGAATACTGCATCACCTGTTACGAAATCTGCTGTTGCATCGTCAGCTGTCTTTGTAGAAAGTTCTGTTGGTTTGCAGGTAGCGTTGTTGATGTAGAGATCCCAGATCTGACGGTAGTTATCAAGGTATGTTCCTTTGATAGCATCTGTGTTATCGATTCCTTCATCTTTGTATTCATAGTAGATTGGAAGGTTTGCCAGATGAGTTTTGAATCTCCAGTCAGATGATCCGTCCATACCAGCGGATGTAAATGCTGAGAATCCAAGTTTGTCCTTATTTGCTGTGATATCTTCTACAACTTTCTTGAAGCTGTCAAAGTTAGTGATATCATCAGCTGAGTATCCTGCTTTCTTTAACAGTTCTTTGTTGTAAATGATTCCGTAGCTTTCTATTACGTATGCGATTCCTGACATCTTGTCGCCGTCCATCAGTGCGAAATCATCACTTGTCAGCTGTTTTGCAACATCAGAATCTTTCAGATCGTAGCAGTAATCTTTCCAGCTTGCAAGTCCAACCGGTCCGTTTACCTGGAACAGTGTCGGGGCATTGCTCTTAGCCATCTCAGATTTTAATGTCTTTTCGTATTCTCCGGATGCTGCTGTAAGTACTGTTACATCCACTCCTGTTTCTTTTGTATACTCTTTTGCCAGATCCTGCCACTGCTCATCCTGTTCTGGTTTGAAGTTTAAGTAGTATACTTTTCCTTTTGCGTCTTTCTTGTCTGACTTGCTGTCAGAAGAGCTTCCACATCCTGCAACCATTCCTGTTGCCATGGCTGCTACCAGCATTGCTGATACAACTTTACGCATTTTCATAATTCATTTCCCTCGCCTTTCTTTTTTTGAAACCTTCGTTTCTCTTGTTATCATTATATTAACAGAAATGCGCTCAAACCCTGTATCAATAAAACAACCTGATATACAAAAAAACATATCTATTGTTCTTCTTCAAACTGCCGGATGCTTTCGTCTTCTGCCTGCGTGAATTCCTGCTCCGTTATCTTTCCCTGTACCAGTTCCGCCAGACATTCTCCCAGTACATCCTCCTGTAGCAGTGAATTCCACTTCACCTGATAATTCGGTACAATCTGTGGATTTCCCGTATAAGCCTTCAGATAATCATCCAACAGCGTTCCTTCCTGTCTTGTCCTGCTGTTCAGCAATTCTTCTTTCTGTTCTTTATTCAATTTCGTTCTGAATTTGAGGAACTCAACTGCTCCTTTTTTCACCTTTTCACTATAAGTTGATACAACTGCCCAGCCGAATGTCTCCGGTGAGCCTATCAGTTTATTTTCAGGAAATGTAGAAAAACATACTTTTTTCTGCATTTCCTCCGGAATCTGATCAATCATCCAGTAACCATTAGGTATCATCGCTGCATTTCCTGCCACGAAATTATCATAAGCTACGTCAAAATCATTATGTAATGCATCCTGGGTCGTATATTGGAATAATTTTTTTAATGTACCGGCTATCTCCAGCCCCGGTTTATTCTGATAGGTATCCGGATATAATTGCTTCATGAATGCCGCACCTTCTTCACTTCCTGCTACTTCTGCTGTTGCAAGCAGCATTGCGGCCCATGCTGTTCCTTCCGTATGCAGGGCAAGCGGCGTGATCCCTGCTGCTTTCAGTTTCTCACAACATTTCCAGAATTCTTCCCATGTCTCAGGAAATCTGCTGATTCCTGCCTGTTCAAATAACTCCCGGTTCCAGAAAACCCCTGAACAGGCGAATGCCGCCGTGCTGACCGGACCCAGATAAATCTTTCCATCCTCTTCCCGGACCGATTCCATTACTGACGGTTCGATCATATCTTTCCATTCCTGATCTTCGTTAATGTAAGGTGTCAGGTCCTCAATCCTGCCTTTCTTGATCATCATCTGATAGAAAGACGGAAGCATACGCAGATCAGTGATAATAGCCGGTAATTCATCTGTCACATTCATACGTTTCAGATTCTTCCGGTATTCTTCCTCTGTCTCCATCACCCAGTCCACATCTATATGATACTTCCCTTTGTATGCCCTGTTGAACCGCTCCACCACTTCCTCTTCTCTCTTATTACCGGTACTGGAATCTACGGTAAGGATCATTGGGATCTCTACTACTTTATTCTTTTTTCTGGTCTGTGTATCCTCTTTTCCCACACAGCCGGTCAGTGCTGCCAGCATGACGATCACCATCACTGCTGCCATAATCCGTCTACTGTTCACTGTTTTCTTTCCCATCATCCGGGATCTGGATAACACAGACGGTTCCATTTGTATCCGATTCATAGAAAAATCTCACATCCTCCCCATACTTTAACCGCAGTCGCGTAATAATATTTATCACACCATAACCATGTTTTTTGTCTTCAAAACTGTCTTTCATTTTTGACACCGGTATCTCTGACAGTCCGTTTAACTTCTCCGCCATCTGCTCTTCCATCGGAGTTCCGTTATTATAGACACTGAATGTAAGCTGTCCTGCCTGTTCAGTGACACTGATCCTTATCAGACCGCCTTCGAAGATATCACAAAATCCATATTTGACTGCATTTTCCACAATTGGCTGTAAGATCAGCTTTAATATCCACCTTGTTTTCAGTTCTTCTCCACATTCGATTTCATAACGGAACAGATTCTCATTGCGGATCTGCTGGATCTCCATATAACTTTTTACATTTTCCAGCTCGTCTTCTACTGTCACAATCTCACGTCCTTTGCTCAGTGACAGACGCAGATACTTTGACAGTGCCTGTATCATCTTCATCGTCTTCTCTTCCCCGTTGATCCGCGCCAGCATATAGATGGTATCCAGGGTATTATAGAGAAAATGCGGATTGATCTGGCTGATCAGCGTATTCATCTCACTGATTCTTAGTTCTTTCTGCTGATTCTTGACCTCGTTCTGGAACTCTTCGATATTCTTTAACATCTCGTTATAGGCATGCCCGATCTTATCCAGTTCTGTGTCCGTATGGATCTGAATGGTATGTGTAAAATCATTTCCATCAAAACTTGTCATGGCATCACTGATCTGTCTGATCGGCCGGGTAAATGTCTGTGATGCATAAAGACTTAATACAAACGCCAGCACTGCGATCACCGCATAGATAGTGAGTAATACGATCAATATCTGCGTCATTCCCTGATTCAATACCATATCCGGCACCAGTGTAAAGATCACCATCCCTGTCTCTTCCTGCCGGTATGCCTGTAAAATCCCGCCTTCTATCTTTTTTCCCCGCACGATCACACCGGATTTTTTCGTTCTGGTCAGTTCCGTAATCTTCTTCATTGTCCTTTTTTCGATACTGAGATCTTCCGGTTCCTGCCGGATGCAAGTCTTTCCTTCCGGACTTATGATTCCCACTGCAACATCTTTTGCAATCTTCCTGTCTTTATCCATAACACTTTCCAGAAACTGTTGATTCATCTTCAGATACACGATTCCAGGTTCGTGTGCGTAATCCATACTATTCACATATCTTCCGATAAACAATGCTTCATCCCCCGTACCAAACAGGTAATCCCGGGTCCAGATCCACTGCGTCTTCGCATACTCATCCCCCATTTTCTCACGCAGACCGCTGCTTTGAAAATCCGAATAACCAATCTGGGAATAGGATTTTTCGTAAACATTTCTTTTATTATCAATGTAGCAGTAATCAGCGACATGATTCAGATCTATATATGCAAAATATTTGCTCAGTGCATTCTTCTCTACTTCCTGCAGTTCTTTATTCCTCAGACTCTTCTGCACATCATTTTCCAGGATGATCTCTGCTGTCACGGCATCCGTCTTCCGGTAGAGATTATCCAGGGCTATCCCCATCTTTTCATTCATGAATTCATACTTATCCACAATCACATCTGTCATATTCCGTCTGACATAAGTCCATACACAGATGCTTGAAAGAACCAGTGCCAGTATCAGAAGCGTACACATATACTTCAGATACTTTTTCTGGATTCCTGACATTTTACTTTTTTTCATACTTCATATTCCCTTTTGTAATCTCTCGGAAGCTGTCCTGTATATTCTTTAAACAAATGCGAAAAATAGGATGGATTACTGATTCCGACCTGCTCGCAGATATTACCGATGCTGGTTCTTCCGTCTTCCAGCAGTCTCTTTGCCAGCTCCATTCTACGCTGCAGCAGATATTGTTTGAATGTCATATGAAAGGTATTCTTGAATACCCGTCCAAAATATACCGGATTCAGATATACATGTGTCGCCACTGATACAATCGAAAGATCTTCATTATCCAGATGTTCATCTATATATGCCACAGCCGCTGCAATGTATTCTTTTGATCCCTTATTCTCTTTCTTTTCTGCATTTTCCAGTCTTTTTTCAATAGCAGTTCCCAGAATCTTGTAACAGACATCCACTGCTTTTGCCGCCTTTAAGTTTCTCATATTCGAATAATAATTTTCAAATTGCTGATTCAGTGATTCGTCCATCCCGTAACTGTCTTTTAACATGAATTCTGTCTTTACCATGATCTTGTGCATATACTGGCATTGCAGTTCTTCTCTGTGTGGCAGTTGGTAAATAAAATGTACAAATGCCTGCTTTAACTGTACGGCGTCGTTCTTCCGCACGCTGTTGACCACCATCATCTCTGCCTCCGCCGGATATGGGCTTTCCTCTTTTTCTTCAACAGTCTCCGGGATTGTAAATACTCCCGCTCCGGATGCATTTGTAACAGCGAACAATCTCTGCGCTTCTTCGAAACTTCTTCTGATTCCGCGGATCCCTTTATATGGTTTGGATATTGCTGCAATAACCGGGCTGTTCTCTTCTTTTTTTACCTCTTCCAGTAGTTCTTTCAGCTCATGTACCGCTGTGTTCTCCTGCGTCTTTATAATAAATGTACGATGTCCTTCTTCACTTTCGAATTTCCAGTATGTGAATCTCTCTGCGATCTTTTCTTCAATCATTCTGACCATGGAAAATCTCGAGGCTTCATATTCCAGTTCATTGGTAATCTTATAGGCCAGATCAAGATCTGCATATACTGTAATAAACCGGTCTCCTTCCTTCATGACATCCTGCAGCGTATGGAAGACTTCATCTACTTTTTCTTCCGGCAGCCGGTTCTGGACATATTTTTGCACGACAACCTGCAAAAATCCATCTCCGTCCTTTTTCAGAAGTCTCTCCCAGCGGTCATACTTTTCCTCATTTCTGATCTGATCTTCACAGATTTTACCGACATCTGTCATCGTCGCCTGTAATTTTTCATCTTCAATCGGCTTCAGAAGATATGCGAATGCCCCCAGATCACATGCCTTCTTCGCATATTCAAAATCCCTGTATGCACTTAATACCACGAACTGACATTCCGGGTTCTCTTTCTTGATTTCCTCCATTACCATAAGTCCGGAAATCTGTTTCATCCTGATGTCTGTCAGCACTACGTGTGGTTTTTTTTCGCGTATTACCTTTAACGCCTGCTCTCCGCTCTGCGCAAAACCAACCACCTCATATCCCATACCGTTCCAGTCATACGTCTTTACCAGACCCTCCAGCAGGATCGGCTCATCATCTACGATCACCAGTTTTAACAACCCCATAGTACACCTCATACCTTTTATTAATACCATCTTAACATATTACAGTCTCATTCTATAATTTTTTATACTTTTTCTTTACCAAAAATCATATCTATTATACAAAAAATCATACATTTTATGTCAAAAATTATACTTTTATGAAAAATCAGAGGTTTTGGCATATACAAAACAAAAAGAAAAACACAATATCCAAAACGTTTCCATTCCCTTCTCAGTGAATCCTTCGTTTGAATATTGTGTTTTCTTTTTGTTTCCGGTTATGTTTATCTTGCGCAGACTTCTGTCGTTTTTCTGATCTTCTTGATCAGTTCATCTGTAAATGCGCCTTTTTTCATTCTCCACATCCAGTTACCGCCGAGTGTAGACGGCATATTAATTCTTGCCTTATTGCCAAGTCCCAGATAATCCTGCACCGGAATGATACACGTATCTGCCACACTTCTCATCGCCAGACTTATGAAATCCCAGTGCACTTCTTCATCCGGAGTGTATGGATTATTCAGATATTCCTTTGTCATCTCTTTATCTTCTTCGGAAAGTGTCTGATACCATCCCTGAAGGGTATCGTTATCGTGGGTTCCTGTATAGACTACACAGTTTTTATCATAATTATGTGGAAGATAATCACTGTCCTCTCCTGCCACAAATGCGAATTCCAGTACTTTCATTCCCGGATAACCACTGTCTTTTAACAATTGTCTCACCGTATCCGTCAGGAATCCCAGATCTTCCGCAATGATCGGAAGGTCACCTAATGTTTCCTTCATCTTAAGGAACAGATCCATGCCCGGTCCCGGCATCCATTCACCATTCTCTGCCGTCTCATCTCCATACGGGATTGCATAATATTCATCAAACCCACGGAAATGGTCGATACGGATGATGTCATACAATTTAAAGCAGCAGGCCACCCGCTTCATCCACCAGTCATAGCCTGTCTTCTTATGGTAATCCCATGCATACAATGGATTTCCCCACAGCTGCCCGGTTGCCGAAAATGCATCCGGCGGACATCCCGCTACCGCAACCGGCAGATTCTCTTCATCTAACTGGAACAGCTTCGGATTCGCCCAGGTATCTGCACTGTCAAATGCTACATAGATCGGAATATCCCCGATAATCTCAATGCCCTGTTCATTGGCATATGTTTTCAGTCCGGCCCACTGTCCGGCGAACAGATACTGCAGAAATTCATAAAAATCAATCTCTGCACTTAATTGTTCCTGATATGCCGCAATTGCTTCCGGCTTACGCAGCCTGATGTCTTCCTCCCACTGATCCCAGCTTTTTCCGTCAAATGAATCTTTCACTGCCATATACAATGCATAATCCGCAAGCCATGCTTTTTCTTCTTCCAGATAAGTACGGTACGCCTTACTTTCCATCAATCCGTTCTTTTTGGCTCTTGCATATGCAAGCTTTAATACTTTAAATCTTGCATTATATATTTTTTCATAATCGATTTCTTCTTCATTCTCTCCGAAATCTGCCTGGTCACACTCTTCTTTCGTCAGAAGTTCATCCTCGATCAGCGTCTCCAGATCGATAAAATACGGGTTTCCCGCAAATGTTGAAAAAGACTGATACGGTGAATCACCGTATCCCGTCTGTCCAAGCGGCAGGATCTGCCACAATTTCTGTCCTGCTTCTTTTAATATATCTACAAATTCATACGCTTCTTTTGAAAAACATCCGATTCCATATGCCCCCGGAAGTGCAGAGACCGGCATTAACATTCCACTCTTTCTCATTAACTTTCGTTCCTTCCTCGTTATGATACTTATAATTAAGTATAGCAGTGTTCTTTGGATGCTTCAACTAAAAAGTATACCCTGTATATAAGAAATCATAGATTATTCCATAGATGTCACCGTATAATCTTTGTCTTCTACTGTCTTCTTCAGCACATCATCTGCGATCTCTGCATTTAATGTCAGCTCTGCTGTTCCTGCCTCATGGCTTACAACCGCTTCATCTACCTGTGGAAGTGCTTCCAGTGCTTTCTTTACAGCTGCCTCACAGTGTCCACACATCATTCCCTCAATATGCATTATTTTTTTCATTGTCTTGTCCTCCTTCTTGGATCTCTTTTTTTCTTTTTTGGCTTTTAATTTTTTATCTTTTGATGCATCATACATCTTAAAAAGATTCAATCTCAATGCGTTCGATACTACGCAGAAGCTTGATAAACTCATGGCTGCCGCACCGAACATCGGATTTAATTTCCACCCGAACAGCGGATACCACACGCCGGCCGCAAGCGGGATTCCGATAATGTTATAGAAGAATGCCCAGAACAGATTCTCATGAATATTACGGAGTGTCGCACGGCTCATGCGGATTGCTGCCGGCACATCACTTAACCGGCTCTTCATCAGCACAACATCCGCTGCATCGATTGCAATATCTGTCCCCGCTCCAATGGCAATTCCCATATCTGCCCTGGTCAGTGCCGGTGCGTCATTGATACCGTCACCTACCATCGCAACCTTTCCTTTTTCTTTCAGCTTGCGGATCACCTGTTCTTTTCCTTCCGGAAGAACACCTGCGATCACTTCATCCACACCTGCCTGCTCACCAATTGCCTTCGCTGTGCGCTCATTATCTCCGGTCAGCATAACAACATGGATTCCCATATTCTGAAGTTCTTTCACTGCCTGTGGACTATCTTCCTTGATCACATCCGCAACTGCAATCATGCCAAGGAACTGCTCATTCCTTCCAAAGAACAGCGGTGTCTTTCCTTGCTGTGCCAACCGTTCTGCCTGTTCTTTTATGCTGGCAGAAATCTTCATTTTGTCAGAAATGAATTTAAAATTGCCTCCGTACAGCCAGTCCTCTCCAAGTTTTCCTGACAGCCCATTTCCCGGAACTGCCTGAAACTGTGTGATTTCACTTTTCTGCTCTGCTTCCCCATTTTCTTCTGCCTTTGCAAGAATTGCCCGGGCAAGCGGATGCTCACTTTTCTTCTCCAATGCATTTGCAAAAAATAATAATTCATGTTCTGTCATTCCGTCCGCAGGGAGCAGATCCGTCACCTTCGGTTCTCCACTTGTGATCGTTCCTGTCTTATCAAGTGCAACAATCTCCGTCTTTCCTGTCTCTTCCAGCGAAACAGCTGTCTTAAACATGATTCCATTCTTCGCGCCCATTCCATTTCCAACCATAATTGCAACCGGAGTGGCCAGACCTAATGCACACGGGCAGCTGATCACCAGAACAGAAATTCCCCTTGCAAGTGCAAATCCAACAGGCTCTCCGACAAGCAGCCATACGATCATTGTAACAACTGCAATAGAAATAACTGCCGGAACAAATACTCCTGAAACTTTATCTGCCACTTTGGCAATTGGCGCTTTTGTTGCTGCCGCATCACTTACCATCTGAATGATCTGTGATAATGTCGTATCCTCGCCAACTCTCGTCGCCTCGCAACGCAGAAAACCTGACTGATTCATTGTAGCCGCAGACACTTTATCCCCTTCTGCTTTATCTACCGGTATACTCTCTCCGGTCAGGGCAGCTTCATCTACTGCACTGTTTCCTTCCAGAACAATTCCATCCACCGGAATATTCTCCCCCGGTCTTACAACAAACTGATCTCCTCTTCTCACCTGGTCAATCGAAACTTCCTGTTCTTTTCCATCACGCAGGAGCGTTGCTGTCTTTGGTGCCAGCTTCATAAGGCTTTTTAATGCATCTGTTGTCTTTCCCTTTGAATGCGCTTCAAGCATCTTTCCTACTGTGATCAACGTTAAAATCATTGCTGCTGATTCAAAATAAAATTCATGCATCAGCTCCATCACATGATCCATATCGCCTGTCGTCTGCGCTGCTGTCATAGCGAATAATGCATACACGCTATATCCATAAGATGCACCTGCACCAAGTGCAACCAGCGTATCCATATTTGGTGCTCTATGGATCATGCCTTTCCATCCACTGATAAAAAACTTCTGATTGATCACCATAACGATTGTCGTTAACAGGAGCTGCGCCAGCCCCATCGCCACACGATTCCCTTCCAGAAATACCGGAAGTGGCCAGCCCCACATCATATGCCCCATTGACAGATACATGAGCGGAATCAAAAAACACAAAGAAGCGATCAGACGCCTTTTCATCTTCGGTGTCTCCCTATCTTTCAACGCATCTTCCGCACAGTTCTGTTCACTTTGATTCATCCCATGCCCTTCATTCTTTGCAGATTTCAACGTTGCCCCATATCCAGCTTCCTCAACAGCCGCAATGACCGCATCTACTGTTGCTGTGCCTTCCACTCCCATGGAATTCGTCAGAAGACTGACTGAACAGTTCTCAACTCCGGGGACTTTTCCAACCGCTTTCTCAACACGGGCACTGCAGGCTGCACAACTCATTCCCGTCACATTATATTGTTCCATCTTACTCCTCCTTCAAGTTGTGATCCGGACTTTTTATGCCAGATCTCTCTTCAGATCTTTTATCGCATCAATTTCTGAAGTGTCGTCACGAGCTCGTCAATCGTTTCATCTTTTCCATCCCGGATATCATCTGCCACACATGTCCGGATATGGTTTGCCAAAAGCACTTTATTGAAACTATTCAGAGCCGCATTCACCGCAGATACCTGAATCAGAATATCCGGACAATACGCGCCTTCTTCAACCATCCTTCGAACTCCCCTGACTTGTCCTTCAATTCTACTCAGACGATTCATCAGATCTTTATATTCTTTTTCCGGTCGATCCTTTGTCTTGTGACAACATCCCGGACAGACTTTCTTTTCTTCCATTGTATTTCTCCTGTCGTATAACCCCCAGGGGGTATATTTTCTAATTATTAATATATACCCCCTACAGGTATATTTCAAGTGCTTTTTAACAAAAAGTTACTGTTCATGCTACGTGCGGTTGCTGCTTACGCTATATGCGGCCGGCAACAACAAAGAAGCTGTCATGGAACATTTCACAATTATATCTATGTTCCATGCAGCTTCTCTGCAATCCATTATTATGTTCGTTATTATATTTCCTGACAAATCTGTCTTATTCTACACTCTTGAGTGATTCAACCATGTTAATCTTCTTTAACTTAAAATACATCACTCCATTGACAAACAATGAAAAAGCCACTGTCAGAAGAAAGGCATACAGGAAACTTGGTGGATCGATATTTCGTCCAAACATAACCGAATCAATCTCCACTGTCTCAACAATAAAGCGGTGCAGAATTTTTCCGATCAACAATCCCGCCAGTGCCCCAATCAAGGTCAGCAGGATATTCTCTCTGTAAACATAAGAAGAAACTTCCTTGTCATAAAATCCAAGTACCTTTAATGTTGCCAGTTCTCTCTTGCGCTCTGTAATGTTAATATTATTCAGATTATACAGCACTACAAATGCCAGCATTCCTGCTGAAATAATCAATACAATAATCACAATGTCCAGACTCTCCAACATATGATCCACCTGCTTTTTCAGGCTTGTCGTATAGCTGATGCTAAGTGTTCCATCACACTTCATTACATTTTCGCCGACATCCTTTGCCTCCTCTGTTGTACGATCCTGAGTTCTATAATAAATTGAATTATAGACCGGAGCCTCACCGAATGTCTTTTCATAGACTTCAGATGTCATATAGAGATAATGTCCCATATAGTTCTCACAGATTGCGCTGATCAAGACTGTTTTCTCTCCATCATCTGTATCAATCGTTAATTTATCACCGACATTGACTTCCAGCAGTTTCGCTACTTTTTCAGTCAGGATTGCTCCTTTATCATCCAATGAATAAATTTCTTTTGTTTTCCGATCCCGGATCACGACAAACTTTTTGAATGCTTCCACATCTTTTGGTACATCTAAATAAACTTCCTGAGAAGACTCTCCTGAACTGACTTCAATATTTTTCACAAGATTTTCTGCAGTCACCGATACCTTCTTATCCGTATCCAGTTCTTTCTGAACCTCAATTCTCTCTTCTTCTGTCACATCTTCCTTTAAAATAACGTCTCCATCATAAAGCTGAATCTGTTCGTATTGAAGCGGAACGATTGCTGAAATAGAATCTTTTAATCCAAAACCAAACAACATCATGCCCATACAACCGCCAATTCCAAATACTGTCATGAAGAAGCGTTTTTTATACCGCACCAAATTACGCACGGTCGATTTCCATGTAAAATTCAGATTTTTCCAGATAAACGGAACTCGTTCCAGAAATACTCGTTTTCCCTGTTTTGGTGTCGGCGGGCGCATCAATTCTGCTGCCTGCTCTCGTAATTCTTTCATACATGAGAACAGTGTTGCGATTACTGTACATGCAAGTGCCGCTGCACATGCTGTTACAGCATAATACAAATTATACGGGATCACAACATCATGCATATGACGATACAGGATCTTATATGCAGTGATAATGATATATGGAATTATCTTTTCTCCAATCAGAATTCCGAAAACACCACCAGTTAATGTCGCAAGGATCGCATACCAGAGATATTTTCCAACAATTGAAGCATTTCCATATCCGAGAGCCTTCAAAGTACCGATCTGCGTTCTCTCCTCCTCTACCATTCGTGTCATTGTTGTCAGACTGATCAATGCTGCAACAAGGAAGAAAATGAGTGGGAACACTTTACCGATTGCCCGCATACGGTCTGCATTATCTCCGTATCCACTGTATTCTGTCAGATTGTTCCGATCATAAACATACCACTTTGGCTTTTCAAGATCATCAATCTTCTGCTGTGCTTTCGCAAGCTCTTCTCTTGCTTCTGTAATCTGCCGCTCTCCATCTTCAATCTTCTTCTGAGCTTCTATACGACCTTCCTCATACACTGCCCAACCGTCTTCCAGCTCCTTTGTTCCGCTGCTTAACTGCTGCTGTGCCTCCTCAATCTTCTTCTGTCCCTCACTGATCTGCTGCCATCCGCTGTCAATCTGCTGCTGACCGGATGTAATCTGCGCCTTTGCCTGATCTATCTGCCGACTTGCGGTAAGGATTGCAGCATCTCCCTGTGTCAACACATCCGTCAGTTTCTGTATATTATCCTGCAATACCGGAATACCTTCTTCAATCTGAGCTATCCCGGCTTCAACTGCTGGAAGCCCTTCGTTAATCTGCGTCAATCCGGCTTCGATCTTTGTCTGGTTTTTCTGAATCTCCGCTTCGGCAGCTTTCGCCTCCAGTTCCATTTTATCCAGATTTGCTTTCAAT
>ENA-OPBS01000864-OPBS01000864.1-human-gut-metagenome-genome-assembly--contig:-NODE-864-length-24839-cov-2.913533_pt1 | contig 24839 bp, 18 predicted proteins | sample MGYA00241074_ERZ501463 | MGnify/ENA primary metagenome ERZ501463 (study PRJEB25962, sample SAMEA2042578) | human gut metagenome | biome: human gut; feature: human-associated habitat; material: faeces...
TTGGCGGCAGTGATGCATTCCAACCATACACTTTGCCGTGCCAGCCTCAGCAGCACTTCTTCAAAAGCTTTCTTATAATCAGGATCGTTCATCCTGACGCACATGAATTTATTTTTGAAACCAACGGTCAAAACGCCGTTTTCATACCCTGTAACATAACCGCCGGCGGCACAGGCCACCATAGACTGTTTTTTCTCATTCTTAAGGATCTCCAAAGCCTGGTTCCACAGATCTTCGCCTTCGGTCCAGTCACCGCTGTATTCCAGTGTCGTCGCAGCAGCTGCTTCCTCAGAAACAGGTTTCGGCTCTGTTTCAGCTTTTACCGCAGCAGCAGGCTCGGGTTCCGCCGCTGGTGCCTGAACGGCACTTACTGCCGGCGCTTTTTTTACCCGGGACGCTGCAGGAGCAGCAACCGCCGCTGCCTGTTTTTCTTCGGGTTCAGGCTTAATCTGAGTCCTGCTGTTTGCAGCACCCAAAGGCACACCGCTGCGTACCTGATGCTCCAGCTGCTCTACGCGGGCCATCAGTGCGGCAATAGTACTGCCCTCAATACGGCACAGATCAAACAGACATAATTCCGCAGTAATCCTGCCCCGCGCACTGAACCGCAATTCACCCATGGCCTGATGCAGACGTTCTTCAGCCGCCATCAGGCGATCACTGCCAAATAACGGAGCCAGCTCGGAAATAGCTTCTTCCGTATCCGTCAAATAAATTTCGTGGTATCCGGGCGATGCTTTATAGAGCAGCACCGCCCGCAGATACTCGGCCAGCTCTGTCAGGATCTGACGCACATCCTTGCCCTGCTCAGCCAAACGGTTCAGCAGCTGCAAAGCAGCTGACAAGTCCTGCCTGCCGATCGCACGCACCAGCTCACGCAGCGCTTCACGCCCCACGATACCTAAAACGTTCCGTACCGTTTCGGCAGTTACAGTATCGGCCATCACGCCGCACTGATCCAACAGGCTCAGCGCATCACGCATACCTCCGTCCGACTGAATCGCAATCAGTTTCAAGGCTTCGTCATCCGCTCTGATTTCGCTGCCGTCAGCAACCTCGCGCAGACGTTTGGCAATATCCTCATTAGTCACACGTTTAAAATCAAAACGCTGACAGCGGGAATGGATCGTTGCCGGTATCTTATGCGGCTCTGTCGTCGCCAAAATAAACACGATATGCGCCGGCGGCTCTTCCAACGTTTTCAGCAGCGCGTTAAAAGCTTCTGTCGTCAGCATATGCACTTCATCGATAATATATACTTTATAACGCCCGTTGACAGGCGCAAACATGACTTTTTCACGCAGGTCACGGATCTCATCGATACCGCGGTTAGAGGCAGCGTCGATCTCAAACACATCCATACTGCTGCCGTCATTGATCCGCTGGCAGTTGGCGCACTCGTTACAGGGATTAGCAGTAGGCCCCTGCTCACAATTCAGAGCTTTCGCCAGAATCTTCGCCGTACTGGTCTTGCCTGTACCTCTTGGACCGGCAAATAAATACGCATGCGCAATCCGTCCTGTCGTCAAAGCATTGCTCAATGCGATCCTCACTGCGTCCTGACCTACAAGGGCATCGAAGCCCGCCGGCCGCCAGCGCCGGTATAGTGCTACATAAGCCATTTTCTGCCTCCTTTCCCGTCATTAAGCCTCTGAGTTTCTTATCTACTTATTATATAAAATTTACGGATATAAGTACATATCCAATTTTGTGAAAAATTTAAGGGACACTTTTGCATCAATAATATAAAAATACAAAAAACCGGCTGTCATAAACAGCCGGTTTTTTCTCAGTTGTTTCCCTGTAGGGCCACAGACGCAGGCACCCCTGCGGCACATAAGAGGATCCGCTTAGTGCTGCTTCCTTCCGGACCTGACACGGTTCACAGACTCCTATTGCGCAGGACCCGCCGCCTGCGGTCCTACAGAAAAACAAAAAGCCGCTGACCGCGGCAAACTTTTTTTAAGTGGCGGAGAGAGAGGGATTCGAACCCTCGGTACGGTTTCCCGTACACACGCTTTCCAGGCGTGCACCTTCAACCGCTCGGTCATCTCTCCAGGTTGAAAAAATCAGGGATTATGCTATTGTTTACCGCTTAAAAATAAACTTGCGGCTGGCTTAACCCAGCCGCAAGTAACAGTATACTGATTTCCGGAAGATATGTCAAGAGTTTCCATCAAGATTATGTAAAATTTTTTTCACTTCTCTATTAATCATTACTTACTTCATCAGCAGGCAGCAGCAGCAGTGAGCGCTCGGAATTAAGCGTAACGTTCTGAGCTGTTGCCCCCATTACCAGGCCTTTGACCAGTCCGGCACCGGTTTTAGTCATCGCGATCATCGACACATTTTCTTCTTCCGCCCAGCGGCAGATTTTTTTAGACGCCGCCCCTTTATCGACCAGATAAGAAGCCTTGATCCCAAAAAGTTTCATCTCGGCCACCAGTTCTTCCATCCGCGATTCGGCATTCAGCAGCTTGCTCTCAAGATCGCTCTGATTGCGGCTGCGTTCCACTACATGTACGAACACCACTTCCGCTACATGCTCACGCAGGCTGCGGATCAAATTGAGCGCCACTAAAGATTTCTTAGAAAAATCGGTCGGTATCATCAATTTACGCAACATATCATCATCGGCAATATTGTCGCTGTCACCGTCGGTTTTGGCAACAAACAATGGCCGCTTCGAAGATCTGGCAAGATCAAAGGTCGTACTGCCCAGCAAGGCACTTCTAAAAAAGCCCTTTCCATGCGAAGCCACTAAAGTCAGATCTACTTCTTTATCGTCGCCGACGCGGGTTATTTCTTCAAATACCTCACCCCAGGGCATTTCGATACTTACTGCTTCATAACCGTTGCGCATCAGCTCGTTGGCATACCCCTGCAGCTTGCTGTAAACCTTTTTATAACTGCTACTGTAAGGATCTGCGTCCTCTTCTTCATCGAATACATAAGCTAGAATAATTTCTGTATTTGTATCGGGGCACAGACTGTACAGGCACGGCAGCAGTATTTCTGACTTAGGCGTAAGATCCATTGCTAACAAAACTCTTGTAAACATGTCGTTCATTGCTCCTCTTTATCTAAAAATAGCTTGCGTCGACAACGCCGGCAGTTCCTGCCGACAATCTTTTTTCATCCTATTTAAATAGTTATATTTCGCCATTTATAAAAAAAATCCTGCCTTATTATTGTAAGTTGACTTTGAACAGGTTAAAATATATACAGAAATTTGAATTTATACAAAAGGAGCTAATGCGATGTTAAAGCAAAAAATCGACACAGCCGCACTCTTTGCTCAGAAAAAAACAGAAGTTCAAAGCAGCGCGCGCACTTTGCTGATACTTGACGGCCAGGAAAACGCCTATATTTCTGCCGATGAACTTACAGAAGAGCTTTTAGCAATTCCGGAAGAAGGTGCTATCTGGCTTGATATGTCATTATTCGGCTCGCACGATCAGGTAATGACCGTCGCCCGCTCCTTCAAACTGAGTCCCGCTACTCAAAACATTTTAGAAAATAAAAAACAGCAGCCGCGTTTATTCCGCGACGGCAACAACAGAATTCTCATCTGCCGCCACCTGCAGCTAAACGAAAGCGGCAATGCCGTTTATAATAATATTTGTTTCGCCGCCAGCGCCAACAGACTGCTTTCTCTGCAGCATGGCCGCTGTGACCGTTTAAAAAATGCGCGTACGCTGGTAACAACCCTGCAGAAGCCTAATAATACGATCCCGCAGGCTTTGACCCTGATTTTAGGCAAGATCCTTGACGACAACTGCGAGGTCATCAATTATCTGGAAGAACGGCTGCAGCTTCTGTCTGCAGCTTACAGCGAACAGGATGAACATCCAGATCCCAAAGAACTGCTGCGTCTGCGCCGCAGCCTGGTCACTGCCAAACAGGCGGTCTATCCGATGCGCCGCATCGTCAGCCGCGCCTTGCGTCAGGACCCGCCTTTAGTTAGCGGCAGCGATAATGCCCCCGAACTTTTGACGATCAAACTGGAAGGTGCCGTACTTACCTTATCGGTCGCCGAAGAATTACTGACTTCTCTGGAGCGGCTCTGCGTCAATGCCGCTGCTGAACGCAGCTCTGATATTCAGGCTACGCTGACTACAGTGGCAGTCATTTTCCTGCCGCTGATTTGTATCAGCAGTATTTTTGCCATGAATTTCCAGTATATGCCGGAACTGAAATCCCAATGGGGCTATCCGCTCTGCCTTGGCGTTATGGCATTGATTGCTATCTTTACGCTTAAAAAATTACAACGTAAAAAATGGTATTAATATTTCAAAATTATATTGAACCTCAAATACGCAAAAACCATCTGTACTTAAAGTACAGATGGTTTTATTAGTTTTCAGGCGTTGAATACCTTACCCGGGTTAAGAATATTTTTAGGATCAAGCGCACGCTTGATTTCTTTCATCATTTTCATTTCTACCGGCTCCGTATATTTTTCCATGGCTTCGACCTTCTTAGCTCCGATGCCATGCTCGCCGGAAAGACGACCGCCCAGACTGTAAACATAAGGATAAGCTTCAGCATGGAAACGGCTTACTTCATCTTCCCACTGCTCGTCGCTCATCTCGCCTTTCAAAATCTGGAAATGCAGATTGCCGTCTCCGGCATGAGCCAGCGTAAAGAGTTTAAAGTTGTAATTTTCCGCAACCTTGGTCAGATGGCGGATACAGTTAGCGATTTGATCGACTGGTACGACAAGATCATCAGAAGTGCTGACCAGACTCAAAACGCGCGTAGATTCCAGACAGTTGCGACGGAGCTTCCACACACGGTCATCAGCCTCTAAAACATCAGTAGCGCCGCTGGCACTGCAGATCTCGTCCAGCTGTTCCATTTTGCTTTCCAGCTCATCTTCATTAAAGGTCTCTACCGTCACAATAACATAAAAACCGTCTTCATAATGAGGCAGCTTCAATTCGCAGTAATCGCTGGAGCTGCGTACAAACGCATTATCCATAAACTCCACGCTCGTCGGATTCAACCCCGCTTTGATCAGGTTCGGCACCAAACCGACAGCTTTATCCAAATCGGTAAAGATCGCCAGCAGATCCAGTTTATACGGACACAGCGGCAGCAGCTTTAAAGTAGCTTTAGTAATAATGCCTAAAGTACCTTCACTGCCCATGATCAGCTGTTCCAGGCAATAGCCCGTCGATTTTTTCTTCAGCCGTGCACCCACATTAACGATATCGCCGGTAGGCGTAACTGCTTCAATCGCATAGACCTGATCGCGGGTAGTGCCGTAACGTACAGCCTTATTACCGCCTGCATTAGTGGCAATATTACCGCCGATCAGACAGCTGTCGGCGCTGCAGGGGTCGCCTGCATAGAGGAAGCCGGCCGCATTGGCTTTTTCCTGAATTTCTACTGTACGCGCGCCAGCCTCGACAACCATATACATACCTTCAGTATTCAGCTCTTCGATTTTGTCCATCCGTTCCAACAGCAGAACGATACCGCCATAAACAGGGATCGCCCCGCAGGAAACACTGGTCCCTGCACTGCGGGGTGTTACCGGCACATTATATTGATTGGCGATTTTCATGACCGCCGCAACTTCTTCTGTGCTGCCAGGCCAAACTACGACCTCCGGCAGATGATGATAACGGGGATCAGTTTCCTCGTCAGTTTTGTACTTTTCAAGGGTTTCGGCATCGGTCCTTACATACTCCGCGCCCAAAGCCGTTTGCAGAGCTGCTACCACTTCTGCGCTGACCGGTTCGTATTTACTCATAACTTCCATTCCTTTCTACTGTCCTACAAAATAAGATTTTATCTTTTCCGCAGCATACTGCCGCTGCAGTTCAATAACTTACAGATCAAAGATCTTGCCCGGGTTCAAAATCAGCTGCGGATCCATTGCCGCCTTGATCGTGCGCATGATCGCCAGCTCGCCGGCCGGGGTATATGTTTCCATTTCTCTGAGTTTTTTTGCGCCGATACCATGCTCGCCGGCCAGACGCCCGCCGATGCTGTAAGCATAAGTATAAACCTCTTTATGGAAAGCTTCCACTTTGTTTTCCCATTCTTCGTCGCTCAATTCGCATTTGCATAAAACGATATGCAGATTACCGTCGCCGATATGCGCGTTGATTTTGACCGGGAAAGGATATTTTTCGCCAATTTTCATAATAAACTTGATCGTACCGGCGATCTCATTAACAGGAACTACCACGTCGTCCGTCAGGGAAACCAGACTGATCAGACGTACAGACTCCTGACAGTTGCGGCGCATATCCCAAATACGTTCATCGGCTTCCAGCACATCGACAGCGCCGGCGGCACTGCACAACTCATCCAGCTGTTCCATTTTCAGATCCAGCTCGTCCTCGCTGAAAGTCTCCACTGTGATGATAACATAAATGCCGTTCTCATAATGAGGGGCTCCCTTAAACTCCAGATAGTCGGCCGTACCGCGCACATAGGAATTATCCATATACTCCACACTGGTCGGATTAATGCCGGCCTGCATGATTTTCGGCACTACGTCCAAGGCCTGCTCCGGATCGCTGAACACAGCCAGCAGATCAAATCTGTAAGGCGGGATCGGCTGCAGCTTAAGCGTCGCCTTAGTGATAATGCCCAGCGTGCCCTCACTGCCCATGATCAGCTGTTCCAGGCAGTACCCGGTCGATTTTTTCTTTAAACGTGCTCCCAGCTCTACGATCTCACCAGTTGGTGTTACAACCTCGACAGCGTAAACCTGGTCACGGGTCACACCGTAACGCACCGCTTTATTGCCGCCGGCATTAGTGGCGATGTTACCGCCGATCAGACAGCTTTCAGCGCTGCAGGGGTCGCCTGCATACAGAAAACCAGCCTCATTGGCATATTTTTGAATATCGACAGTACGCACACCGGCTTCAACCTCCATATACATGCCTTCGGCATTCAGCTCGATGATCTTGTTCAACCGTTCCATTAAAAGGACAATACCGCCGCATACAGGAATAGCGCCGCCAGCCAGACTGGTGCCGCCGCTGCGGACAGTGACCGGCACATCATATGTATTGGCCAGCTTGATAACAGCCGCGATCTCCTGCGCGTCCTTCGGCAGAACAACCGCCTCCGGCAGATGGAACTTGCGCGGATCAGTTTCTTCGTCAGTCTGATACTGCTCTAATTTTTCAGGCTCGGTCAAAACGTATTCAGCGCCGACTATAGTCTTTAAAGCGTCCAGCACTGCTTCCGTTACGGGAGCGTAAGTTTTCATATTTCATCTTTCCTTTCCTTCTGTACTGCCAGCTCGGCAGGCGTAATCTCCGGGTGCTTATACAGAGTTTTCTGATCGGGTTTTAAACGTCCCAGGCTGATAGCATTCTGCGGACACCAGTGCGCACAGCCGAAGCAATGCACACACTCGCTGCCAAAAGCAGGCTTACCAGCTGCCATAGTTATATTGCCCGCGGGGCAGACCTCGGCACAAATGCCGCAGCCGACACATTTATCATCAGCGCAGCTCAGCTTACCGAACTGCTTGATCTTATCCAGCACCCACATACCGGCAGCTGTACCGCCATACTTCCACAAAAAACCACGATCCAGGTGCTGATAATTATCATACTTATTTTTAATATTACGGGCGATCAGTCCCAATTCAGCCGGAGCGTTGCGCAGCAGCTTCTCCTGACGTGCCTGCGGCGAAGGAAAGACGATACTGTTATCAGGCAGCGCCACCTGAGCGCCATATGATAACCGCAGCTCACGCTGCTTTAAAAGCTCTTTCCCCTGACCCAGTGCCTGTCCGGACATCGCGCCCATAGTCACTACTAAAAAGATATACTGAGGCACCATTTTCACCTGCTGCAGAAAAGCCTCCACTACAGGCGGCAGCGCCATACAATAAACAGGGCAGACGATACCGACAACTTCGTCCTGCACCTCGTAAGGCGCTTTTAAATAACCGGTAATGCCTTCCAGCCGGCACTGCTCCAGTTCCTGCGCGATACTTTTAGCGGCATACAGGCTGTTACCTGTGCCACTCAAATAAAAAATCACTGCCATGAGGTTCGCCTCGCTTCTTTGATAATCCGTCAAACGGCAGATAAATAACCGCTTCCATTATATACCAAATGAAGTTGGATAGTCAAAAACGACATATGATCCAAATTTATCTGCTAATAAAAAAAGACACCCGTAAGAGCGTCTTTTCATTCCTGCTATTATCATCAACTATCCGTACCAGCTCCATTAGCTATAAAGAGCAAATACACACCTTTATTCTAACGATTTGCAAAAACATCATATTCTGTTATCGTTATTTTATCACTCATAAATCTTTTTTCAGTATCTCTGTAAAATTCAACTTTTGTTTTCTCCCATTTCCCGTTCTGATAGCCATAGTAAAAGCGCCAGTGCTGCATAGCATTAGAAAGATATGATTTCTCTGCTTTGGAGGCTTCTTCTTTGGTAGGATAACTGCCTGTAAATATTTCAGTGTATCGCTCAACATCAAGTATGCCTATATAAGGGTACATGACAGAATCATTTTTTTTAACATCCAAAGAATAAACAGGTTCCAGATTCCGCACCTTGAACCAATGTCCTGAACCCTGCAGTCCATGTTTAGAGGGATCAAAATAACGTATGTGGACAGCATCTTTTTTATAGGTAGCGAGAACAGGCTGCATAATATCCTGCACATGCACTTTAAAAGAATCCACTACAACCTGTTCATCAGCTAAACAAGAAGCGCAGACCAAAAGCAATGCCATAATTAAAATCAGCAAACGTTTTGTCATTTCTCTCACCCATTCAGCTTGATTATACAATGCTGAAATTTTACATTAAATCAAATTTACAATGCAACTTCTTTTATTTTCTGAACTGCTGTTACAAAAAGCTCTGTCAACGCAGAGGTTTTTGCTTAGCTGTTTATATCAGAAATTACGCTGATAGCTGATACCGACAACTTTAGCATAGTTATCATGGCTGCGGGCGGTATCATAAGTATCACCAGCTGCTACATGTCCTTTGATGCTCAACCCATCGATATCGATAAAGCCCAAGGTCATGGCAAGCGTCTGTTTTTTATCGTGGTACTGGAAGCCCAGACTGTAGGTGCGGCGGGCACCGGTCGGCACGATAAAATCGGCGCCGTCAAAAGGTATTACCGATTCATCATAAGCATAACCGCCCATGATGGTATATTTGTCACTCAGTTTATGTTCTACGCCCAAAGCATAACGCCAGCCGTTGCTCCAGTTTTTTGGAGAAGCAATAGTTCCTAAACCTTCAATGTCGATATTCAAAGCATCATAAGTACTCCATTTGGTATAGGTACCGTTCAATTCTACCCGAGTACGGTCATCAAATTTATGATTGTAACCAATAGCCCAGCTGTCGGGCAAAGTTACTTTGCCATAGGCATCTCTTTTTATACTCATACCATTTACCATATAAGCTTTAAAATCTGCTTCCATACTGTGAGTCACCTTGCTGCGGTAAACCAGGCCGATCTCATTTTTAGAATCAAAAGCATAATTGGCAGCCGCATTCCAGCCTAAAGCCCAGCTTTCGCCCTTTGTTTGCGTAGCTGCACCCCCCATAAATGGAATTTGAGAATTTTTCTGCAGTTCCAGACCCACATAATTGACTTCCGCCCCCACGGCCGCACTCCACTTGTTGTCAAACTTGCGGGCATAGGTCGGCGTCAGGCTGGCGCCGTTCAAGCGAGAGAAAAAGGCATTAGATGCAACTTTAGAATCCCGTTCAAATTCTGAGATCATGCCGAAACGGCTGAACAACCCTACACCAATCCAGTCTTTGTCGTTGAGCTGTTTGACATAGTAATTGCCGGGAGCCCAACCGGCATGTACGACGTTTTTACCTTCGTCAATAGACTTTCCTGTAGCGTCATAAGCCGTATATTTGCCATGCGGGCTGATATAAACCGCACTCTGTTTAAAAGCTTCGCCCCGCACTTTGGTGATTGACGCCGGATTGTAGGCAATATTGGCGGCGTCATTCTCAGCAAACATTCGCGCTCCGCCCATAGCCACACCTTCAGCTGACCACTCGTTGATCGCAAAGCCTTCGGCCCCAGCATCGACAGCCGGCACAGACAAAACACAGGCCAACCCTATTATCGTAAAATGTTTCTTTAAAAACAAAACAGACACCTCACAATTAACAAAATTTTCCAATATTAATAACAATATTTTAACAGCTTTTGCTTTTTATTGTGGAGAAAGTTTTAATCCAACAATTAAATTATTTTTTATAATATATTTAGCTTGCATTTTTCAACCTTTTACGTCATAATATTAGTTGAAAGTTCAACTAATATGGCGGTGAATATTATGACAAAACTGCATAATGACCTGCTGCGTGATATCGGCACGCTGGCGCGCACGATCCACTATCTTCACGATCTGCATTTTAAGGAACTGGCGCTGCAGCGGGGACAGTTTATTTTTCTGACCCGGATCTGCGAAAATACGGGTATCAATCAAAACGATTTATCGCTCTTATTAAAAGTCGATAAATCTACGACTGCCAAAGCTGTCCAAAAATTGACCGCTGCCGGTTATATAAACAGGCAGCGCAGCAGCGAAGACCAGCGGCACTGGCAGCTTTTCCCAACAGAAAAAGCTCTCCTGCTCTACGATCAAATCATCACTGAAGAAAACACCAGCCTGCAGTTGTGTCTGCAAAATTTTACAGCGTCAGAACGCAAAGAACTGAACAGGCTGTTCAAAAAAATGTGTGCCAATCTGGAAACACACTGGCAAAAAACAAAGGGTCAAAAACAAAGAATCGAGGTGCAATGATGCTGCGTTTGGCAACTACGCAGGATTTAACACGGATCATGGCTATCGTGCAGGATACGGTCATGGAAATGCACGCTTACGGCAACTACCAGTGGGACGAGGTTTATCCAACTGAACAGGATTTTGCCTCAGACATCACCCAAGGCGATCTTTTTGTATCAGAAGCTGAAGGACAGATCTGCGGCCTGATCTGCATCAATCAGACCGAACCAGCTGTTTATGCTGATGCCGGCTGGACTTTGGCGGAAAAAGCCCTGGTCCTGCATCGAATGGCAGTTGACCCGGCCCTGCGCGGCCGCGGTACCGGCTCTGAATTGCTGCAGCAGGCTGAAACGCTCGCTCTCAGTCTGGGACTGCGTTATTTAAAAACAGATACCTACGCCCTGAACGAAAAAGCTCAGCAGCTGTTTCTAAAGCACGGCTATCATTTCTGCGGTGAAATCCAGTTCCGTAAAATGGAGCACCAGTTTTACTGTTATGAAAAAGTACTGTAAAATAAAAACACACCCTTTAAAAAGGGTGTGTTTTTACTTATAAAGCAGGGTCGTCCACGCCGTTGGCCTTAAAGGCATTGGCCCTGTCGATGCAGGTGCCGCATTCGCCGCACGGCCTGTCGCCTCCTTCATAGCACGACCAGGTATATTGATAAGGAGCACCCAAATTCAGTCCCAGCTCCACTATCTGCGCTTTATTTTTATTCAGCAGCGGTGCTTCCAGATGACACAATTTACCGCTGCCTTCATAAATGGCAGTATCCATAGCCGCATAAAACTCCGGCGTACAATCCGGATAAGCCCGTCCAGCCGCATCGTCAGCATGAGCGCCATAACAGATCGCATCAGCTCCCAATGAAATGGCAATAGCGGCAGCAGCGCTGATCAAAAGGCCATTGCGAAACGGTACATAAGTCGCTACCGTACCTTCGCCATGCTCAGCCAGCTGCTGCGCGTAGCTTTTATGTTCGATGGCTTCACTGCTGGCAGCCAGCAGTGAGCAATTACTATAGGACATGATGCCGGCAATATCCTGCTCCAGTAAACGTACACCATAATAAGCCGCAACCTTACGGGCTGCTGCCATTTCCCTGCTGTGCTTCTGCCCGTAAAAAACACACAGCGCCGTGACATTTTCCGCACCGCAGACCTGCACAGCCTGCGCCAGACAGGTGGTGCTGTCGATACCGCCGCTTAATAACACTACTTTTTTCATACTGCAACCTCCGTCACAGATCGCGCCTGATGATGGCAGGCGGTAATTCTTCCCAGGGCTTGTATTGAATCGTACTGCAAAATACATAAGCCTTATAACGGTCGGCAGCTGTTTCAGCCGCTGCCGCTTTGGCCAGATCACGCTCACCGGCTTCACTGACTGGATAATACCTGAAAGCCTCCGCAAACAGCTGTGCCGCTTTTTCGTCATCACCATTATTATGTTCATGCTCAGCTAAAAATTTATAGGCAAAATAACGGTAAGGATTGATACCGTCGTTTCCAGCTTCCAGCTCCAGCATCTTTTCCGCTTCCTGTACAGCCTGCTCTTCTTTGCCTACCTCACGCAGGATCGCCAGCCGGCGATAAAACATATCGCCGCGGGAAGCGCTGCGGAAGGGATGCTTATAGGCCCGGCTCAATGTATAGGCCTGATCCAGATAATTCAAAGCAGCATCCTCATTACGGGCCAACTTCCAAACGATTTCAGCTATATCCCGCAGGCACAGCACTTTATGTTCAGCTTCGCTGAGGCCCATTTCCGGTGCATCCTCCATATCAGGCTCCACATCAAGTATCGTTGCCAGGACATGCATCGCGGCTTCTACCTCATCCATCCAATATAAAGCGCGCCCCACCGTCGAGCGGCAGCGCCAGTCGTTATAGTTGCTGATCATACCGCGGGGGACCGGATATTCACCGCCGGCCACATGGTTCACACACGCCTGCCATTCCTGTTCGTTCATAGTCAAGTCACACTCCTTACTGATTCTTATATTATTATTGTAGCATATTGCCGCCGCAGCGGCCTAAATAAAAATAACGCCCTCCTGCTTTTACAGCCTTTGCAAATAAAAAAGCGGCTGCCCGGCCGAAGCCAAAAGCAGCCATAAATAAGGGAAAGCGTTTTTAAAGCAGACTCACTTTTCGTTGCGCACATAACGGCGCGGCATCCGCGGACTGACGCTGCAGACCAGCTCGTAGCAGATAGTACCTGCCCACTGCGCAACCAGTTCCATCGGCAAATCTTTGCCGCCGAAAACGGTGACTTCGTCGCCCACTTTGACCGGAGGCAGGTCGGTAACATCAAGCATCACCTGATCCATACACACGCGGCCCACGATAGGAGCCCTGCCGCCGCCAACCAGCATATAGCCCACGTTGGAAAGACGTCTGTTGACGCCGTCGGCATAACCGACCGGCACCGTGGCAATAACACTGGGACGGCTCAATGTATAAGTACGCCCATAACCGATAGTCGCACCGGCAGGCAGGCTTTTGACAAAGCTTACCGTCGATTTGACCGTCATGACAGGCTCAAAATCTTTATAACAATCGCTCATATGCGCAGGATGCAAACCATACAAAGTAATACCTTGACGCACCATATCCATCTGATATTCACGCAGTTCTGTCAAAGCGGCACTGTTGGCGATATGTGCCAGCGGTACCCTGATACCCTTCTCCCTGATCAGCTTCAGCGCTTCCTGGAAGCGTTCAAACTGATGCGCGGCATAGGCTTTGTCATCAGCATCTGCCGTTGCAAAATGCGAGAACACTCCTTCGATCTCAATGCCAGGCAGCGCCGCGGCCTTAGCCGCAAATTCACCCGCATCGCGAACATGTACGCCGATCCGATGCATACCGGTATCAATAGCGATATGGATCCTGGCTTTTTTATTCAATTTAACAGCCGCTTCGTTAAGGGCATATAAACGTTCTTCGTCAAAAACGGCGTGACTGATATCAAACTGCACTACAACATTGGCAGCTCCCGGCTGCAGCGAACCCAGCACTAAAATAGGCAGCCTGATACCTGCTTCACGCAGCTCAAGACCTTCCTGCAGCAGCGCTACGGCCAGAAAATCAGCGCCGTTCTTTTCGGCTTCACGGGCTACCGCTACCGCGCCATGTCCGTAAGCATCAGCCTTGACAACGGCACACAGCTTAGTATGGGGATCAAGATTGCTTTTGGCGATCTGCACGTTATGCGCCACGGCATCAAGATTGATCTCGGCCCACGCGCCCCGGTCGATATGATACATAAAACTAAACCCACCTTCACAAAAAAACGCAGGACACGTACGTCTGCGTGCGCCTGCGGCTGATACAAAATCCAATGACCTTATGGTCAAATTATATGCTTTTTAAAATGATTTGTCAATAATCTGCAAGGCTTCGACGCCGCAGGCGTCTGCCATTCCACCGCTTATTTGGAGACAGTTTCCTGATCCTGTCCGTGACAGCTGGGTCCGCAGCCATTACAGCCGCTGCAGCCGGCACAACCGCCGGAAGATGTTTTTTTGAAGACGCTGCGCAGTGCCAAAATTGCCAGAGCCACTAAAATACCGCCAATAATATAATCAGCCATTTTTACACCTGCTTTCGTTCACGCTGCGCCATTACGGCTTCTGCCGCAGACGCTTTATTGCACCATAAATTTAAATTTGCTCGGGTTAGCTTTCGCTAACCACATTGTACTACGTTCCTGCTTTTTTGGCAAGCACTTAAAATATTTTTTACAGATAAGACAAATATTTTGAAACCAAAAATTTAAAATATTTTACAGGAAAATCAAGCTGCAGCCACTTAAGCTTCTACTTTCCAGCGATCGAAAAAGCTCAGCCTGCTTTCATACAAATGTACAAACCGCCCTACTAAAACTGCGGCCACTACTGTACCGGCTCCAACTCCTTGTAATGTACCGAATTCCACCCAGGAAATAATAATCGCTAAAGTGACCAGCGATATATCGAAACAATTTTTGATCAGGCTGAACTTTTTTTGAGTAACAAACGCCAGTACACTGACCACACCTTCGCCCGCAACTAAAAAGATTTTAGCGCGCACCTCCAGAAAAACACCCAAAGCCAAGACAACAATACTTAAAAGGCAAGCAAGCCATTGTTCCAGCGCACTGCCCGGTATAAACCAGTCCAACAGACCCATCGAAAAATCAATGCTGCAGCCAAAAGCCAGCGTCGTCAGCAGCTGGCCCACCAGCTCCCTTACATAAAGCGCCCTCAGAATGAGCGGCTGCGCCAGGATCATAACAATGTTCATCATGATCGTAATATCACCCAAACTAAAAGGTAAAAACATACTCATAACCCACGGTACACTGGAAATCGGCGATGTGCCCAAGTCGGCCTTACAGGACAGAGCGATACCAAAAGTCATTAAAAATATCCCCACGGCAAACATCGCCAGCCGCGGCTTAAAATGCTGATTATGGACTGATCCCAATTTACTTTTCCTTCTTTCAAAACATAACAGGCAAGCTCCAAATAAAAAAACGGTTCTCAGCATGCAAGAAACCGTACGCTCAAGCCATTGGATTGTATCTTTATTTTACCATAAATCATGCAAATATAAAATATGACCCGGCATCTACAAATAAACGTCCGCAGCAAAAGCAGAAAGCCTGCCGATAAAAGGCAAGCTTTCCACACAGGGACACAAAAGGGTGAACAGGAAAAAGAGATTTTGAAAAAGTTGTTTTTTAGAAGCTGTAAGTTACATTGAGCATAAATTTGCTGTTTTGAGCATGACTGCCTTTCTGGCAGGCATAGCCTAAGCCATAAGTCCAATCACCTTTTTCAGCCTCCAGGCCCAGTTTGCCGACAAAGAAACCGCTGTCCATGATATCATAGCCAAGTCTGTCGGTCGCATTTACACCCGGAACGGTAATATCCATCGCAGTATTTTTATCACCTAAAGTCCAAACATAAGCGATATCGGCTGTCGGACGCACTTTCCAGCCTCCGGCAGTAACGCTTTCATGGCTGATGCTGATGCCTACCGGCAACAACCACAAATCAGCTTTATCGGTACTGTAATGAGCGGCCGTCTTCCCGTCGATACTGCCGTTATAGCTGTCCGTATCAATATTCATATAACGCAGGCCCGCATACGGTACATAGCTCGTTCCATGCCCATTGCTGATAAGTTTTTCACCTTTGACTCCCATACTGATGACCTGCGTGTCAGGTTCAGCCTTGATTACGCCTTTGACGTCACTGCTGGTTTTGCTGTAACCGACATCGAAAATCAGATTGGTATCGCCGTTTTGGATACCGCCATAGTAGCTGAGGCCCCAGAAGTCAAATTCATTTTTAGAGGCGCTGCCGGTGCTGTCACCGCTGCCGTAACTGAAAGCTATGCCGCTGCTGTATTTGCCACGGTCTGCAAAGTCGCCGCCGATGATAACACCGTTGTATTGTCCGTCATAGCTGACGCCGCCCATGTTATCGACTTTATCCTTGTTGTGGATATATTGTGCCCAGATGCCGCCGTTGTCAGCAGTATCAACAGCAGCTTTGCCGAAGCCGCCGCTCTGTTCTGCAGCCGCCTTGGCCAGGGACAGATGTTCCTGCGCCGCCGTCCCCAGATCCAGGGCTGCTAAAGCACCCGTGCGGGTAGCGCCGCTGTTTTCCGCTCCCTGGGCGAAGGAGTTGACTGCAGCGATAAACCCCTCTTTATCAAGCTTATTGTCATTAGCCAAATCAGTTAGATATTTGATCCCGGCATATTCTGTCCTGCTTTGATCCATAGCCTGCAAAATGTTCGGCAATGCGATGCCATCATATTTCTTTTGGACGTCCGTCTGTCTGACAGTTACTGTAAAATCACCGTCAGCAGTCTTTTTCTCGATTTTCTCGATTTCAGAAAGCTTATTTACACTGACGTCAACAGCTGCAGCATCTGCTGACCAGGACCAGCCATCGATCGTAGTATTGGCAAAACCTTTGGTGATCGTATAAGTTCCGGCATTAGTACTGGTCAGGTACAGCTTGGCTCCCTGATTGACTGTAAGCGTAGAACCTGATCCACCTGTCAACGCCGCAGTTCCACTTGTTCCTATACCAGAACCGTTAACGATCAGCAGCGAGCCGTCGGCAAAACTTGCTTTATTAGCTTCCGCTGATGCGGCAGTCTTGGTGCCGTCAAGCAATATGCCGCCCTGAACTTGCAGTTTCTGGGCCTGGTCAATGTATAACGCCGCACTCACACCAGTTTCCCCCCAGGTCAATTCAGATTCTGCAAAAGCCTGCTCGGCTTTACCTGTATCGTCCGTTCCCAGGCTCAAAACCGAATTGCGCCCTACTGTCATCAATCCATTGACATTATTATTTGTAAAAGCTAATGCCGCCTTAGAAGCATTCCCAATCGTATCATTACCCTGCCATACAGGGTCTAAAACTACAGCCGCGCCGTTGAGATCAGCATTACCGGCAACTAAACTGCCCGCGCTGTTACCAGTACCGACACTAATTATTGCATTGCTGTCATTTACCGTAAGATTCCCTGCTTTAGCCGTACCTGTAACTTCTATCGTTCCTGTACTAACAGTCATACTCTGGGCTTCTAAAGCGCCTGTACCGCTTAGCTTAACCGTACTTCCTGATGAGCCAACAGTCAAACTATTGGTCTTGAGTGCAGCACCTTCGTTTACACTGATCGTGCCTTTATCAGCACTGATTTCATTAACCTTAAAAGTTCCGGCATCGACATTTACTTTACTGTCATCATTGGCAATGGCAACTGCCGCATTAAGATTGCCGCCGCTGGCCGTTCCCGCGACTCCAAGATTTAAAGTACCTGCATTAGTGCCGTCGCCAACTGCAACGGCAACATTAGTTTTCGCCGTACCACCAGATGTTTTTACCAAGGCATCATTTTCGCTGCCGCTGCCAACCAAAGTCAATTCTTTACCATCACCTACAGTTACTTTGCTTGCATCTGCAGCTGAACCGCCAAGAGCCAAATCTTTGACGCCCAGATTTTCAAGACCGCTACTGCCGATTGTTACATCATTAGTATCTACTTTACCTGTCACACCTGCATGTACCGCACCGGTATCAGCCAAATCACTGGCACTTGCTTCTGTTTGAATTTTTCCGTCAGTAGTGACTAAAGTCCCGGTAACAACTAGTCCCATTGTGCCGCTATCAGCGTTATTGAGTGCCGCTTTAGCTGTCTTTAACCAAGCCAAATTATATTTCTCATCGCTCAGGATCAGTTTACCACTTTCAAATTTAACAGCATTATTCACTACAGACAATACATCACCACTATCAATAGCAGTACCTGCCGCTGTTAAGCCACTGGTAAAAATGTCTTTGGACGCCGCTTTTAAGGAGCCACCATTCACCACAAAAGAATTACTGGCTAAATTTTGATTATTTAGCGTACCGAAATCCATCGTACCACCATTCAATTTGACGCTGCCATTACTGCCAGTCCCTTGGGTAACGAAGCTGTTGATGTTGATATTATTATAAACAGCGTCACTAGCGCCACTCAGATTAACAGTGCCACCATTCAACGCACTTATCGTTCCATTGATAGTATTAGTTTTTCCGGCTAAAGTAATCGCACCATCATTTTTAGCAACAATGTCCCCCGTCAAGTGAACTGTTTTACCGGTACTGCCAACGGTGATTTGTCCATCAGCTTCGGCATTCAGTGCGTAAGAAGCAGTTTTACCAGCAGCAACGATAGTCGTATCACCTAATAACTCTACAACAGAAGTAGCTGAAGCCGCATTTACTGCATACGCAGTGCCTAACCCTTCCTGTATAGTAATGTTAGTAACAGTACCTGTACCTACTGTAATATACCCACCATCCGGATCTATACCATAGGCTTCCTCAGTCGTATGATCTCCAGGCGATATATCTTCAACATTATCAGCAACATTCATTTTTATATTAAGGGTTGCAGAATTGATCAGAGCCTTAACATCTTTATCAAGAATGATGCCATAAGTTCCGGTAGAATAACTTGTACCATCATTATCCACACCAGCTCCCGACAAAGTAATATTAAAATCCTTTACTTTATCAGTAACTACTGTCTCTGCCCCGCTGCTCCCCGACTGAATACCCACTACATTAGTCTGAGCAGACTTATTACCAGGAACTATTGTGCCAACAATATCAACATTACCGCTATTATTAAAAGTAATATTACCCTGATTATCAACAGCAGTTACGCCGAAAGGACTTTTAGCACTAATAAGCACATTGCCAGTATTATTAAAAGTAATCTCCGAACCAGCTTTAGCCGTTACCGTTTGAGATGTATAGTGATCCTGATAGTTTTTAATCGCGACATTTTGCCCATTGAAAACAGCTGATCCTCCTACAGTACCATTAAGCAATAACCCAAATCCCCATTTTGAAGAACCGCCTACACCAGTAACATCTATTACAGTTTCTTTAGCGTTGAATTCTACTTTACCACCACTGGTAACCCAAACACCACGTGGATCATTTTCAGACTGTGAATTGATAATTATTTCCGTTTTATCACCATCGAATACTGCCGAACCGTTATTGGCAACATAAACGGCCGTACGGTCGTCAAGAGTAGGCGCAGAATACTTTATACTAATATTGTTGCCATTATATATACCGCCGTCAACTTTTAAAGTACCAATCTGATCAGCATTTTTGACAATTATCTGCCCGCCATTTTCAGCAACGACATTACCAGTAAGGCTGACTTTCGCCATACCCCTGTCATTGATTTTCACCAAAGCGTTAGAACCAGCATAGATAGCATTTTGGACCCCTGTAATATTAATTTCTTTGCCTGCATCAACGCTGACAAAAGCATCGCCTTTATCTCTGCCATTAGCAGCATAAATTCCATTTTTTCCAGCTTTAATATTAACTACATCGTCAGCGTTGAGAATAATGCTTGTTTTTCCTGTTTGAAAATCGTTAGACAGTAATCCTGTAGATTTTTCAGAAATCACATAAATATTTTTCCCCTGCAAATCCACTGTCACTTTGTTATCAGTAACATTACTATCCATATTAGCAGCACCTACTGCCGTAGAAGATGTCGACTGCAATGTTATATCACCAGAAGATTTAATTTTGACATCACTGGGATAATCTCCACTACAATTACTTAACTGTGCCCAAATAGCATTTTCATCTTTTGACTTTATTGAAACTGCATCAGCATCAATATAAATAAGTCCTCCTTGAGCATGTAAACCAATACTTTTTTCTGTTGTAATATTAAAAAGCCCCACTTTATCAAATATAATGGCACCATTAATATTACTATGAAGTAAACTGTCATTTATTACATTGCCTGTAATATCAACTTTTTTCACATTTGAAATCAATACCTTGGCATTGCTACTACTTTGTGCAGCGACAGCAAATTGAAGTCCTTCGCCATTTATAGTTAAATTTTCCATGTCTGTACCAATAATACTCAGCCCGGCATTATCAGCATTTAACATAACATTGCTTATAATATTATGCCCGTTCATCTCTATCGACGTTGGTATTTCACCAATAACATTATAAACAGTATCACTAGTCAGCTTTACCGTATTCTCAGCCCATACGTCCCCCCCAGATATACAAACGGACATTGTACCTGCCATAAGCAATGAAAGCATTACTTTTCTGCTTAAAGCTTTTTCCCTTGCACCATTCCTCAACATGAACCCGCACCTTCCTCTTTCTTTAGCCTCTCCCTGAAATCTGTCTGACAAATAAAAAATACCCGACCGTATAACGGGCAGGCATCAAAATTGTCCAAGTCGAGAATATCTCTGCTTGTAAGCAACTGGCTGTCATTTCGTTATACGAAGTAGACCCTATAGCTTTGCGTCACTGCCTTTCGACAGTTTTGCCGTTTTATATTTTTTAATATTCTTTTACTTATTAAAAGAATATCATACTTTCTATATATCTACAAGCATATTTATTTGTATTTTTAAATATTTTTCTAGTAAATATAAATAAATCAGAACGACAAAAAAGCTCCGTCAAAAAGACGGAGCTTTTGTTTATTGTTTTATTACAGCAGGCAGTTGCTTTCAATCATCAAAAACTGTATTACGGGTCTCCCAGCGTTTAAACTGGCAATAGCCCCAGGGAGCATAAATGCCAAAAGTAACAGCAGTCAGAAGCATAATTACCAGCCATTGAAAAAAGAACCCCAGCCCGGTGCCGTCGAAACGCAGCCGCCTGCCTTCAACGTAGGTATTAGCACAGATCCAGCGCTGCTGCGCTGAATAAGCCCATGGGAAAAACAAGCCCACAGTAATAATAGAAACGACAGTCGTCCAAATGAGCAACCACAAATAGCCCAAGCCTGAACCAACAAAAACAAACGGTTTATTCATTGCGACACCCCCATTTACAGGATTTAAAATCAGCAGTCGTTTACTGCATTTTTTCTACTAATAATTTATTGACCATACCCGGGTTGGCTTTGCCGCGGGATTTTTTCATGACCTGACCGACCAGGAAGCCGATAGCACGGTCTTTACCGGCTTTAAAGTCGGCAATAGACTGCGGATTTTCGGCCAGCACTTCATCAACGATAGCGGCAATAGCGCCTTCGTCGCTGACCTGCTCCAAGCCCAGCTCTTTAACGAGGACTTTCGGAGATTTGTCGGCTTTGAGCATTTCGGCAAATACTTTTTTAGCAAGCTTGCTGGACAACACGCCGCCTTTGATCAGGGCAACCATTTCGCCCAGGTTTTCCGGTTTGATCGGGAAAGCATCGATTTCGATGCCTTCGTTGTTGAGATAGGCGGAAACGTCGCCCAAAAGCCAGTTGGCTACAGCTTTGTCATCACCGGCATTTTCGCAGGCAGCATCAAAGTAGTCGGCCATAGCTTTGGTGGCAACGATCAATCCTGCATCATAAGCAGGCAGGCCATTTTCTGTCATCAACCGCTGCTGACGCTGAGCAGGAAGCTCTGGCAGTTCATTTTTAACGCGTTCGATCCAGGCGTTGTCTAATTCTACCGGCACCAGATCAGGTTCCGGGAAATAACGGTAGTCATGCGCTTCTTCTTTGCTGCGCATGGACAAGGTCATACCCTGTGCGTCATCCCAGGTACGGGTCTCCTGCACAACATGGCCGCCGCTTTCAACAAGGTCGATCTGCCGCTCGACTTCGTACTCGATCGCGCGCACCAGAGCGCGGAAGGAGTTAAGGTTTTTGATCTCGGCGCGGGTACCGAACTCGGCAGCGCCTTCCGGCATGACAGAGATATTGGCATCACAGCGCAGACTGCCTTCCTGCATTTTGCAGTCGCAGACATCAGTATATTCCAAAATAGCTTTTAATTGTTCCAGGTAGGCGCGGGCTTCTTCGGAGCTGCGCATATCAGGCTCGGAGACAATCTCGATCAGAGGTACGCCGGCACGGTTGTAGTCTACTGCCGACGAGTCGGAGGTACTGATCGTAGCGCCGCTGTGGTTCAGCTTCCCAGCATCTTCTTCCATATGGATACGGGTCACGCCGATACGTTTTTTCCCGCCTTCCACTTCAATGTCGATATGGCCGCCCAGGCAAATAGGCTGATCGAATTGAGAGATCTGATAGTTTTTTGACAGATCGGGATAAAAATAGTTTTTACGGTCGAATTTATTGAATTTCTGGATATCGCAGTTCAGAGCCAGTCCCGCACGGATCGCAAATTCCACCACCTGTTTGTTGAGCACAGGCAAAGCGCCGGGCATACCCAGGCAGACCGGACAGACATGGGTGTTAGGCTCGCCGCCGAACTCAGTCGAGCAGGAGCAGAACGCTTTAGAATTTGTTTTGAGCTCGGCATGGACTTCCAGACCGATAACAGTAGTATATTTTTTCATTATTTGTTACCTCCTAACGGTGCCAGTACCTTGTGGTATTCGTTGGCTTGTTCAAAGGTATAGGCTGCACGCAGCACGGTTTCTTCGTCCAGCGGTTTGCCGATCAGCTGCATGCCCACAGGCATACCGTCCGCGAAGCCGCAGGGTACGGAAATACCCGGAAGGCCCGCCATATTGACCGGAATGGTGTAAACGTCGAGCATATAGATGGACAAAGGGTCCATTTTGCCGTCGATAGGATAAGCAACGACCGGGGAGGTCGGCGCCAGGATAACGTCACATTTTTCAAAAGCGCTGTCAAAGTCGCGGCGGATAAGCGTGCGCACCTGCATGGCTTTTTTATAGTAAGCATCGTAATAGCCGCTGCTCAAAACATAAGTTCCCAGCATGATACGGCGTTTTACTTCCGCGCCGAAGCCTTCTGTACGGCTGAGCGTAGTCATTTCGGGCGCGCTGGTGGCATTAGCCGCACGGAAACCGTAACGGACGCCGTCATAACGGGCCAGATTGGCGGAAGCCTCTGCCGGAGCAATGATGTAATAGGTAATGACCGCATATTCGGTATGAGGCAGGGAAATCTCAACGATCTCAGCGCCCATGGCTTCGTATTGAGCGATTGCTTTTTTCAGTTCGGCATGGACTTTGGGGTCCAGGCCTTCGCCGTAATATTCTTTCGGCAGACCGATACGCAGGCCTTTAACGTCCTGACGCAGAGCTTTGGTAAAGTCAGGCACTTCCACCGGCAGCGAAGTAGAATCATGCTCGTCCTTGCCGCAGATAGTATTGAGCACTGTAGCGGCATCGGTAACGTCGCGGGTGATCGGCCCGATCTGGTCGAGCGAAGACGCAAAAGCCACGCAGCCGTAACGGGAAACACGGCCATAGGTCGGTTTGATACCGACACAGCCGTTAAAAGAAGCAGGCTGACGAATGGAACCGCCGGTATCTGAACCCAGAGTCCAGATAGCTTCGCCGGCCGCGATAGCAGCGGCACTGCCGCCGGAGGAACCGCCGGGTACGCGGTCCAGGTTCCAGGGATTATGAGTAGCCTGGAAATAAGACGATTCGGTAGTAGAACCCATCGCAAATTCGTCCATATTTGTTTTGCCGAGGAAAATAGTTTCTTCGGCGCGAAGTTTTTTAATAACATGCGCATCATAAATCGGCACAACGTTAGCCAGCATTTTGGACGAACAGGTCGTCAAAAGACCTTTAGTGCAGATATTATCTTTGATCGCGCCGGGGATGCCGGCCAGCGGAGCGATTTTTTCACCGGCGGCGATCATGGCGTCAACCTTGGCCGCCTGTGCCAAAGCATTTTCTTTATCCAGCGTCACATAGGCTTTGACCTGATCCTCGACAGCGTCGATGCGCTCATACAGAGCTTTAGTCAGTTCCACGGAGCTGATTTCTTTATTAACGAGTTTATCATGCAGTTCATGAGCAGTGCTCTTGTAAAGATCCACAGTAGTTCCTCCCTCTCTTATTCGATAACGCGGGGCACTTTAAAGCCGCCGTTATGGACTGCCGGAGCATTTTTCAGCGCTTCTTCCTGAGTAACGCCGGGCAGAGCTACGTCCTCACGGAACGCGTTGCTGATCGGCAGCACGTACGGAGTCGGCTCGATTCCTGCGGTATCAAGCTTCTGCAAAATATCGGCATAATTGAGGATCTGATTGAACTGTTCCGTGAATTTTTCCATTTCACCCTCAGGAATAGTCAAACGGGAAAGCTGGGCGATGTATTCTACATCTTTGGTCGTGACCTTCATTTTTTCACCTTCCTATGATAAATGTTCTTCATTATATGCAATAAATCGGATATATTATATCACAAATTGTCCTATACTTCTATAATATCCATCATATACCGCTTTGCTTCAGCAACTGCCGCGGCAAAAAAATAAACCCGCCTTTAACGGCAGGTTTATTTTTTATTATTTCACTCTGAAATTAGTAACTTTACCTGTCTGGACATCGCCGGTAGAATAAGCATCTTTACGTTCACCTTTTACCGTAGCCGAAAAACTGAGAGTCTGCTTCCTGACATTGAAATTGATCATAATGCTGCTGCCCAGTGAAGCCTTTTCGATACCGTTTTCTTTTGCCAGTTTCTCTGTTTCAGCAATAAAAACAGGTATCGCATCCCAGTTGACGTCGTCAATATTGAATAAATTATCTTCAAGTTTA
>ENA-OPBS01000867-OPBS01000867.1-human-gut-metagenome-genome-assembly--contig:-NODE-867-length-24760-cov-5.230520_pt1 | contig 24760 bp, 22 predicted proteins | sample MGYA00241074_ERZ501463 | MGnify/ENA primary metagenome ERZ501463 (study PRJEB25962, sample SAMEA2042578) | human gut metagenome | biome: human gut; feature: human-associated habitat; material: faeces...
ATCGTGGAGTTGATGATCTCAACAGTGATTATGTTCAATCAAATTTACATCAAATTGAAGAAAGTTTATCTTCTCTTGGGTTATTAAAGACCGAAACTACTTCAGAAGTTATTCAGGAACCTCGAGAAGAACTTGTATGGATATCTGAATCAGGGAGCAAATATCACAATGATTCTTCTTGCAGTAACATGGAGAATCCTACCCAAGTAACACTGTCTGAAGCACAAGGTCTGGGATTGGAAGCATGTAAAAAATGCTACTAATAAGGTGAATAATAGCACCTTGGATTGTTTCAACAAAAATAGGAAAGGGGAAATGGAATCATGAAAAAGAAAGTATTAGTATTGTTTTTATCTACTTCCTTTGCCATAGGAAACATTGCCTGTGGAAATAAGGACATAGTATCTGCCAGCGAAATCATAGAGCAATTAAACGAAGCAAGTTATCCAATAGGTGATACTATTTCATATACTGAAAAAAATGATCCAAACAAATTATTAGGACGTCCTAAACAATATATAGAAAAAATTAGTTTTTCTGACTTGCGATTTGAACAGAACGATGAAAACACTCCTCTCGGAGGTAGTATAGAAATTTTTAAAAATAAAAAAGATTGCCAATCACGTTTAGAATACCTTCAAGAAGCAGTGCAAAATTCTCTTTTAACAGAATATGATTATCAATTTGATACTGTGTTGCTTCGTCTGAATCAAGAGATGGATTCTACTTCCGCTGATTCTTACGCTTCTGCAGTCGAAGCGATTATAACTGGAAAAGAAGTAGTTGACTTCTCTTTTTCCCCAGAAGATACATCTACTATAACTGTTTTTTTTGATGAAGGAACTTCCGAAGATCAAATACAAAAAATCGGAGATATTATAAAAGAAACATGTCCTGACATCATAGATATCGAATATATGTCTGCTGATAAAGCATGGGAAGAATTCAAAGAAGTCTATTTGGATGGATCTGAAGTTGCGGCTGAAGGATTCAAAGATGATAATCCTCTTTCCAATTCTTCGAGTTATGAAATAACTGTTCCGAACGGTATAGCTGATAACATTTCATCTGAGTTGAAACATATCGATGGAATAAGCCGGATAAGTGTATCTATGTCTAACAACAACGAATAGGTATTAATAAACTGATTATCATAAGGCCAAATGATAAAATCATAAAATTACTAGAAGAGAGAAGATAATTAAAACCTGCCCTTACAGAATCTGAAAATTCACGTAAAAAGGAGAAATGAATTATGATGTATCCATTTATGACTTTGGCTGATCAAACCGAAGTTGTTCATTCTGAAACTTATGATGAAAACGGTATCGAAACTGTCAAAGTTTATTTTGAAAAACCAGTTTATGGTGGATTTCATTCTGCGGAATGCTATCTTCCCTTATATAAGTGGAAAAATATTGATGGATTTTCTTCTGAAGAAATTCAATATTTTACCGAATATCTTCAGAGTGTTGCACACATCATTATCCGCTTGGCAAGAGAAGGAGGCTTCGATAATGCCGCAAATCTTTAAAGTTGGCAATTACATTATTTATTTCTGGTCAAATGAAAACGATCCTCTAGAGCCTATCCATGTCCATGTAAGTGAAGGAGTTCCGCAAGAGAATTCTACCAAAATATGGATAACTCAGACAGGTAAGTGTCTTCTGTGCAATAACAATTCTCGTATACCAAAGCGTAAATTGCGAGATATTATGGAAATCATAGAAGCTCGAAGTCAGGAGATTATTCAGCGCTGGACTGCTTATTTCAAAGAGATTCGTTATTACTGTTGATTTCAAACGAGAAATTGTCAAAAAAGCGGCTATGACGTTTCTGACCATTTCGGTGAGTTCGCCAAGATGGTTCCTATTGGCTCAAAAGCAAAACGGGGATTTCCAAGTTAGATAGATAAAAAATAAAAACCGCCCCAGTGCTCCCAACACCAGAGCGGAAAAATCGAAGGACTCTCGGCCAAAAGAATCCTTCACCCGTAATCAATACGGGAATCTCATGTTAGACCACGGCTCCGAAGATGACCGCAGTACGTTCGAAAATATTGTATCATCTTCGGAGCAGCTTCGCAATCCTGAACGATTGTTCGGCTGTTATTTTCGTACTTATTTTTACATAAGTTCAATAAATAAGGAGATGATCTTATGCCTTTTGAAGACTATATTGACGGAGCCGCATATACCCGTGTAAGCTCTGGGAAGCAGGAGGAACTCTCTCCTGCTGCACAAAAAAGGCTTTTGTTGGATTATGCAAAGAAACACAAGATCTTAATCCGGCCAGAACACATTTTCATGGAGAATGGTATTTCTGGACGCAATGCGCAAAAAAGGCCTGAGTTCCAAAAAATGATCGCTCTAGCCAAACAAAAGCCGTCGCCTTTTCAGGTGATTCTGGTTTGGAAGTTTTCTCGGTTTGCCCGCAATCAGGAAGAGTCCATCGTTTATAAGTCCATGCTGAAAAAACAATGCCATGTGGAAGTTATCAGCATCACAGAGCCTTTGATCGACGGTCCCTTCGGTTCTTTGATCGAGCGCATCATCGAATGGATGGATGAATACTATTCCATCAATCTCTCCGGGGAAACTTTACGCGGGATGACAGAAAACGCTCTTCGCGGCGGCTACCAGTCTACGCCTTGTCTTGGCTATGCCGCTGTTGGCAATGGCCAGCCGTTTGTTGTGGTAAAAGAAGAAAAAACCGTCGTTCAGTTCATTTTTGAAAAGTTTTGCTACTCCTATATGGAACCCACAGCCATAGCAAGGGGTTTAAACGAAAAAGGAATCAAAACCAAGCGCGGCGGTCTTTTTGAAAAACGCTCCGTCACATATATTTTGCGAAACCAATTTTACATAGGGAAAATTAGTTGGAATGGAGTTGAACATGATGGAGCTCATGAGACTTTTATCTCACAGGAATTGTTCGACTTGGCCCAAGAGCGCCTAAATGCCACCTTTAAGCCTAAAAAACGCAGAGACATATCAGAATGTAAGCACTGGGCTTCCGGCCTTGTCAAATGTTCCATATGCGGCGCTACTTTGTCCTATAACAAGTGCAGATATCCTTTTTTCAACTGCTGGAAATATTCCAAAGGTTTTCACAAGGAAACTTCCTCAATTTCAGAGAAGAATCTCGTCAAAGGAATCTTAGATTATTTCGAAAAGCTTTTAGACGGCGAGGATTTTTCTTTTCACTCTCTTCCTGCTTCTGAACCTGTAAGTTTACGGGAAAATTATGAGGATGAGCTGAAAAAATTAGATGTCAGAGAACAACGTGTCCGTTTGGCCTACGAAAACGGTATAGATTCCCTTGAAGAATATAGGGAAAATAAAATCCGCCTACAGGCAGAAAGAAGACAGTTGCAAGAATTGCAAAACGCCTGTAAAGAACCGGAGCCTATATCCAAAGAGGATTTTCTTGAAAAAATACATACCGTATATGATATTTTGAAGGACGACGGTATAAGCTATGAAATTAAGGGAACCTTCCTTCGATCAGTGGTAGAAGAAATCATTTATGACAAAGAAAAAAACTCTTTAGCCTTCCATCTGTACCGTTCCTAAATTGGTGACTGTCTGAAAACCCAGTATTTATGCGGGTTTCAGCGTGTTGTAGGGTACCGTGATAAGGGGGCCCCGACGGCGAAATTGGTGCTTCGATGCGCTATCTATCACAGCGTTTCGCCATGCCAAACCGTACTGCAATGGCAGTTTTAAACGATGTCGGCACAGAAGAGCTAGCTCATTTAGAGATGGTGTCCACTATGGTCCATCAGCTCACAAGAGATCTCAGCATGGAAGAAATCGAGAAATCTGGTTTTGGAAATTACTATATCGATCACACCGTCGGCGTCTGGCCCCAGGCCGCAGGCAATATTCCATTCAACGCCTGTGAATTTCAGTCTAAAGGAGACCCGATCACCGACCTTCATGAGGACCTCGCAGCGGAGCAGAAAGCCCGCAGCACCTATGACAACATCCTGCGCGTGGTAAAGGACATTCCAGAGATTGCCGACCCAATCAAATTTCTCCGTGCACGGGAAATCGTACACTATCAGCGTTTTGGTGAAGCGCTCCGCTCTGTCCAGGAACAGCTAGACGCCAAAAACTTCTATGCCTTCAATCCAAGCTTTGACAATCCGTGCAAAGCCTCCTGCAAAGATTGCAGATAAAGTCTTTTCACAGGGTAAAGCTTCTTTAAAACGTGGAAAACTATCCATGACAGATATAGTAAATGCCTTCTTCCCTAGACTTATCGCTCTGGGAGAAGGCATTTTTATATAATAGAAAAGACCTTGTTGCGCGAATGTATGAAAGTCCTGTCCAGTGAAAGTTCTCAGGAGAACAATTCTGTAGACAGATAACGCTCTCCTGTATCAGGCAAAAGAACTACAACATTTTTGTCCCGACTTTCCTCAGACCTAGCCAAGCGAATCGCCGCCCACAGCGCAGCACCCGAGGATATCCCTGCTAAAATCCCTTCTGTTCTTGCTAATAATCTGCTGGTCTCAAAAGCGTCTTCTGCTTCGACTGAAATTACCTCGTCATAGATATTCGTATCTAAGATCTCCGGTACAAATCCTGCACCAATTCCCTGAATCTTATGTGCACCGCCATGTCCCTGTGATAATACAGGAGAGGTTGCTGGCTCGATTGCGATAACTTTTACATCTGGATTCTGTTCTTTTAAATATTCTCCGATACCTGTAACGGTTCCACCTGTACCAACACCTGCTAAGAAGATGTCTACTTTACCTTCTGTATCGTTCCAGATTTCCGGTCCGGTTGTTGCTTTATGTGTTGCAGGGTTCGCTGGGTTTACAAACTGTCCTGGAATAAAGCTTCCTGGGATTTCTTTTGCAAGCTCCTCTGCCTTTGCGATAGCCCCGGACATTCCCTTTTCTCCTGGAGTCAGAACGATTTCTGCTCCATAAGCTTTTAAAATATTTCTTCTTTCTACACTCATTGTCTCTGGCATAGTAAAGATAGCTTTGTAACCTTTTGCGGCTGCGATTGCTGCTAAACCAATTCCTGTGTTACCGGAAGTAGGCTCGATGATCGTTGCGCCTTCTTTTAAAAGACCTTTCTTTTCTGCGTCTTCGATCATTCCGTTTGCGATACGGTCTTTTACACTTCCTGCTGGATTAAAATATTCAAGCTTTAATAATAATGTTGCTTTTAATCCTAACTTTTTCTCTAAATTTACTGCCTCAACTAAAGGTGTATTTCCAATCAATTCCTGAATTCCTTTATAAACCTTTGCCATGATAAGCGCCCCCTATTATTCTGCTACGGCTTTGAAAGCTTCATCTAAGTCTTCAATGATATCGTCGATATGCTCTGTTCCGATAGATAAACGGATTGTGTTTGGTTTAATTCCCTGATCTGCCTGCTCCTGCTCATTAAGCTCTGCATGAGTTGTAGATGCCGGATGGATTACAAGAGATTTAACGTCAGCTACGTTAGCAAGCAAGGAGAATAATTCCAGATTGTCGATGAACTTTCTTGCTGTCTCTGCATCACCTTTGATTTCAAATGTGAAGATAGAACCTGCACCGTTAGGGAAGTATTTCTTATATAATCTCTGCTGTTCAGGATCTTCAGATACAGAAGGATGATTAATCTTCTCCACCAATGGCTGATTCTTTAAGTATTCTACAACTTTCAGTGCGTTCTCTACATGACGCTCTACACGTAAGGAAAGTGTTTCTAATCCCTGTAAGAAAATGAATGCATGGAGTGGAGAAAGTGTTGCTCCGGTATCTCTTAAAAGAATCGCACGAATTCTTGTAACAAATGCAGCAGGTCCTGCTGCATCTACGAAGCTGATTCCATGGTAGCTTGGGTTTGGTTCTGTGAGCTGTGGGAACTTACCGGATGCTTTCCAATCAAACTTACCACCGTCTACGATAACACCACCGATACTTGTTCCATGTCCGCCAATGAACTTAGTTGCAGAATGGATAACAATATCTGCACCATGCTCTAATGGTCTTAAAAGGTAAGGTGTTCCGAATGTATTATCAATTAATAATGGAATGTTATGTTTGTGAGCGATTTCTGCTACTGCTTCGATATCTGTTACTTCAGAGTTTGGATTACCAAGTGCTTCGATGTATAAAGCCTTTGTGTTTTCCTTAATTGCTGCTTCGAATTCTTCTGGTTTTAAAGGGTCAACGAATGTTGTCTCTACACCGTAATCTACTAATGTATGAGCAAGTAAGTTATATGTTCCACCGTAAATGTTCTTAGCTGCTACGATGTGGTCACCTGCTAAAGCTACGTTCTGGATTGCGTATGTTACTGCTGCTGCTCCAGAAGCTGTTGCTAATGCTGCAACGCCACCTTCAAGAGCTGCAACTCTCTGCTCGAAAATATCTACTGTAGGATTTGTTAATCTTCCGTAAATATTACCTGCATCTTTTAAACCGAAACGGTCTGCTGCATGCTGTGAATTGTGGAATACGAAAGAAGAGGTCTGGTAAATAGGTACTGCTCTCGCATCTGTTACAGGATCTGCACTTTCCTGTCCAACGTGTAACTGTAATGTTTCAAATTTAAAATCTCTATCCTTATATGTTTTCTTTGCCATTTTTTATCCTCCATATATTATGTACTCTTTATATTTTAATCTTTAAATTTCTAATTAAATATTCTCTTTACAACAACAGCAGCACATACACATTCGATCGTCCTTATGTATGAATTTTCTCTTTGAAGTTACTAAATTCATGTCTGCCACCTCTCTTTGTTTTGTGTTTCTTTGTTTCATGGGCTTATCATACCAGAAGTATCCTACTATGTCAATAGGAAATATATGATTTTTTATTTTTTATTCCTCTTCCTGATAATAGAACTTTCCACGAATTCCTTTCGAACCAAAATAATTGATAAATGCATCCGGGTCTTCCTTTTTAATATCCATGATAACTACTCTTGTCGCATCTGAGTTCACCACGCTATAAAGCATCGCTTTTTCTTCATTCTTATAACATCCAACGCCCTTAAATAAAGTTGCATCATGATTCGTCTTTTTCAAGATAATATTATAAACTTCATCCGGCTTCTTCGTAATAATAAACAAAGTATCTTTATCATATCGTTTATACATCATATTAATCATCTGTGTGGATGCATACTGGAAAATAATAGAATATAATGCCACATTCATACCATAAATACATCCTGCAATCAAAAGAACGGCTACATTTCCCATGAAAATATAATTCCACACACTGATTCCCTTTTTCTTAGAAATAATCATACTGATAAAATCCGTTCCACCGCTTGTCGCATGGCTATTTAAAATCAGTGCAATCAAAACGCCATTAATAATTCCACCAAAAATCGCAATTAATAATAAATCATCTGTAATAAAATGAGATGGAATCATATCGACGGCAATACTCATTACAAAAATGCAAAGAACCGAACGAAGTGTATACTTTTTACCAACTACCCGGTAACATATCGTTGCCGGAACCGCATTAAGAAGAATACTGAATAATGAATATGGCACACTGATATGTAAAAATGTCCTGCAAATATGCTGTAACAACAGGGAAATTCCAGTTGCTCCACCTGGAAGTAGATTTCCCGCATTAACGAAAACATTAACGTTTATCGCATACAAAATCGAGGCAATGATAACCACAATCGAATCCTTCACATCTCTGCGAATCTCTAACTTATGATACATTTCCTCTCCCATCGTCTGTTTATCAAGAATCTCTGAATCCGAAACCAGTTCCTCTTTGAGTTCTTCTTTTAAATCTTCTCTCAATTCTTTTATTGGCACTTTCTTCATATAAATCCTCCAATCAAATGTATTTTCTCTTTTACCAAATCCCATTATAATACACAATCTCTGTGTTTGATACCTATTTTCAGAAAAATATTCTGTTAGAAAATGCATATTTTTTTCTACACTATGAATACTAAAGTACAAACGAGCCAGCGAACCTTGTAATATATAAAAATGCTTCGTATCACTGCGTTCAAACTGCTCAACCGCAATTTGAATTTGCTCTAAGGCGCATTTTTATATATTACAAGGTTCGCTGGCTCTGTTTACTCCAATCCTATAAATCCGTTAAAAGATTGGGGAACGCAAACACGCTCTAGCATTAAATTTGTAATTTCACCTCTCCAGCCAGAGGGCGTCTCCCTTGCCTGCGGCAACTCAGAATTTAAACCTTCACCCTTTCTGCGGTATCTTTTTCTATTGCGATTCTTTTTCCATTGACCGATACAATTACATTTCCAAAATAGGAAGCAATCACACTTACCTTTGCTCCCTGTACTAACCCCAGTTTTTCTAATAATGACATCTTCTCGTCACTGCAGATATTCCACTTGATAGTATGCAGTGTGTTTAAAGATGCATCTACTAATGAATACATTAATAATCCCCCTTCTCTTTTTATACTATTCTACCACGGAAATATTGCTAACACAATTACAAAAAAAGATATTTTTTATCAGAAAACTATTGCAAGTTTTATGTATTGTACATTTATTAGAAAAAACTAATTGAGGTTATGTGTTTATACTTTGTATTGTATAAACAAAGTATAAGTAAATTGCTCCTACTTTCCCTATTCTTATTTTACCCATTACAATCTTACTCATTCTTGATTTCAAAAAATAAAAGATTAGACAAATAGGCTGTTCATAAATAAAACATTTTGTCTTAGAGCGTGTTTGAAAAATCATTATTTTAAATCCACCAAATACGCTTCTTTTTCATTTGTAAGCAGTAATTTCTTCTGGTATATCTAATTCTCTATAGATATCCTCCTGCAAATGCAAAATGGAGCATTTAGCACAACGGAACAAAATCAATAAATCTTTTAGAGGTTCTTCATAATTCTTCTAGCAATCCGACCATCACTTTTTCTGTAGCGGCGTCTGCTTTGCCACTCTACAAATCAAAAGTTTTTATTCTACATTTTTCAATGCCTCATCCATCGGTACTTTCTGAATCTTCCGATACTCAAGCAATGCGACTACCGCATAAGTTACCAGTCCGATTACAAACATTTTGACATAAATCTTTGGGTCAATGTATAGGGCAATCCATCCAGATAAGCTCTGAAGCATCATCTCCCGGAAGATGCCTTTCATCAATATGGTTTCAACTGGAAAGCTTAAGAGCAGGCACAGCACGACAACGAGTGATGTTGACAGGATGTAAAGTCTGCTGATTTCTCCATTGCTGTAACCAAGTATTTTTACCATAGAGATAGACTGGGCATTTTTTTCGATGATAATTTTTGAGAGCAGGTAAATAAGTACTAAAAATATGGCGATGGCAAATCCATTAATCAGTCCCATCATATTTCCCATGGATACATCTAATTGGCGGGAAATTTTTGTTAAGGCATCTAAGTCAATGACGGAGCCGATATATTTACTACTGATGTCGGTTATTTTGGTATCAGAGAAGTAGCCGCTGTAATAGTCAAAGCCGAGGTCAAATATACGGTTTAACTGATTCTGGTTCATAAAAATACAAAGGCCTCCATTATACTCATAAATACCTTTTACCCGGAAGGTATACTTATCTTTTTCGTATTTTTCTTTTAAAGTGATCATATCTCCCGGCTGCAAGGAAAATTTATCTGCATAGGCAGAAGAAATATACACATCGGCTGTGACCTTACTATCTGCCTGTAAATCTGCTTTTTCATCTTTTAAATTAATTTTAACGTATTTACTATTGGGCTTCACACCATATAAAGTGACTTCTTCACTTTTAAAGGTTTTCGGTGTTGTGTTTAAGGAGTACGCAGAAAATTCTTCCGCATCTTCATTTTCTGTTTTTGCTCCAAGCGAATACTCCAGCAAAGAAAATAAACTGGATATTTTATTGCCGCTCATTGCACTGGTCGGAACAGAAAGCATGTACTGGTATTTGGCCAACATATTGTTCTGAATGTCTGTCTGATAGTGGTCAAGTACAGAGGGCAAAACTAATCCAAAAAATAATAATAAATTTGCAAAAACAATTCCGACAAACAATACAATATAATTACTAAAGTTCTGGAAAATAACACGCAGTCGGAATCTTGAAAAGATATTGATTCTCGAGCTTAAGCGCAATGCTCTTTTTTGCTTTTTCCTGCTTAAGTCTCTTCGTAAAAATTTAAGCGGCGGCAACTTTAACTTGCTGCGCAGTATGCCGTAATTGACAACAAGCATAATCAGTACTGGGACAACCGTTGTAAGTAAAAAGGCTTTCGCATTCCAGACTGTGACATAGGTTGGCAGGCTATAACTTCCATAGTACATTCCTGCACAAACATTTTTAAAGATGGTATAACCTAAAATATTTCCGACAACCGCTCCGATAAGAGTTACAAAAACTGGCATGGACATATAATGCCTTATCAATTCATTTTTCGTATAACCAGATGCACGGAGTGTTCCGATGACTCCGGCTTCCTTTCGAATCGTATTACTTGTTGTGATTCCAAATACAAATGCCATAATCACCATGACAATATAGAGAAGTACAATGATCATTGCTTCATCACTTCCCATATCATCTCCTGTAAAATGAATCGCCTGATTAACATACTGTGGAATAAAACTCGCTAACGTGATATCTTTTCCGATATCTTCCATGAAATCTTCTGACCTTTTCTTCTCCTCCTTTTCGTTCTTTGGCTTTTTATTATATTTCCATGCGTAATCATAGGTAAGCTGGCTTTCATTAAAAGAAGAAAATTCTTCCTTTGTGACAATGCCCACACCGAACTTTATCGCATCAAACATTGTATCATTATTATTCTGGAACAAAGCACTGTAATCAGACAAGGCAACAAGACCAGTAATTTTCCATGTCTTCTTTCCACTTTTTAATGTATCTCCAACAGATAGTTTATTATTATCTGCATACATTCTGTCAATGGCGATTTCTCCGATTTCTTTCGGCATTTTTCCCTTCATGAGACAGACTTTATTTACCTCTTCCCTGTTTTTAAAAATACGAAGAGTACTTCCATTAGAAAGAGCTTTCTCTACATAAAAATTCTCATAAAGTTTTACACCATAGCCTTCTATTGTTTCCTGCTGATTTTTATAAACTTTTTCTTCTGTAGCAAAGTTTCCATCCTCTATGTTATATTTTTCAAAACTGTTATCATAGGCAATCAGCATACTTCCATCTGCTACTAAAAAGCCGGAAACAAACCCAATCGTTGCTACCATCAGAATAAATACAACAAGATACTTTCCCATTTCCTGCCGTAGTTCCCGAAGAAGCCTTTTTCTTAAAGGATTTTTCATATCTCGCTCCTCCTACCACTCCAGTTCCATCGCCGGAACTTTCTGTTCATTCGTATAATTCTTTCGAATCATACCGTCTCTTAACTTGACAACTCTGTCTGCCATATCTTTTATCGCATCATTATGAGTAACCATAACGATTGTATTGCCATACTTTTGATTGACCGTCTCAATAAGGCGTAAAATATCTTTTGATGTATTATAATCTAACGCTCCTGTTGGCTCATCACAAAGCAAAATGTCTGGATTCTTCACAATTGCTCTTCCGATTGCTGTTCTCTGCTGCTGTCCACCAGAAAGCTGGTTCGGCAATTTGCGCTGATGCTCATAAATACCAAGTGTATGTAACAGTTCATCCACATCAAGCGGCTTGTCACTCAAATATGCACCAACCTCAATATTTTCCCGCACTGTAAGGTTCGGAATCAGATTATACATCTGAAAAATATAACCGAGATGCTTTCTTCTGTATAAAGACAGCTTCTTCTCTGTCATATCTTCGATACGCTCTCCATCAATAGTAATACTGCCTGAATCCGCTCCATCAATTCCACCAATAATATTTAACAACGTAGACTTTCCAGAACCAGAAGGTCCAAGAAGAACACAAAACTCTCCCCTCTCAATCTCCAAATCAATCCCTTTTAGCACCTCAACCCGACTGTCACCTGCACCAAAAGACTTTTTAATCTGTTTTATTTCCAAAAACATAAACTCAAACTCTCCTCTTAACTTTCTTTCCTCTATTTCAAATAAATTTATGTTAGCCCCAAACAGCCTGCATTAGGTATTCCTATTTCTTATGCATTTATACTAACATATTTATTCTTCTTCTATTTTATGTTAGTTGTAACTTACTAAAATGTCAATAAGTTTTTTGATAAATCAATACTTGAGTCGAGATTCGAGTTCCCCCTGAAAACCTTTAATTTTCTTGAAAAGCCAAGAAACAGAACCCAAAAGAAGCTGCATACTGCAGATGTAATCTCAATTCTGCGCGAACATAGTATCGTTAAAAGTTTCTCCTTGCAAATATTGATTTTGCGACTTTGTGTTTTTTACAACTGAGTCAAAATCAATATTTGCAAGGAGAAACTTTTATAAGATACTTTTCTCACAAAATTGAGATTACATCTGCGATATGCAGCTTCTTTCAGGTTCGTCTGTCTATTTAGAAAAATTAAAGTGTTTTCAACACTTCCATTACACCATTTTCATCGTTGGTCTTCTCTGTTACATATTTTGCTAATGCTTTTAAGGTAGGATGTCCGTTTTTCATACAGTAGCTTTCGCCGCAGCTTTCTAACAGAGACATATCATTTAAATAGTCACCAAATCCCATAGCTTCTGTATGTGCAATGCCGTACTTTTCACATATAGCTTTGATTGCATTCCCCTTGCTTTCTGTTTTGTTGGCAATGTCAATCCAGCTTGCTCCGGATAATACGGCTGTAAGTTTCTCACCGATATTTTCAAAATATTTCATGAATTCTTCAGCTTTTTCTTTCTTAAAATAGATAGCGACCTTTACGATTGTATCATTGTCTGCCACTTTTCTTAAATCTTCTACAATCTGTCTTCTCTCGTAGTACATTTCTACATTATAGTAGATTTCCTCATCCACATCTTTTTTTGTTATGTAAGCAGACTTCGCACCGCAGATAACAGGTGTTGCATACGGTACTTTATCTATGATATCAAGACATTTTAACACGTCCTGCTTGTCTATCTCATCTTTAAAAATAATCTCGCCTTTTTCGAAAACAAGTCCTCCATTTTCTGCGATAAATGCAAGGTTATCTCTGATTGGAAGAAAGTCTCTTTCTAATGTATAGTACTGTCTTCCGCTGGCAATGACTGTCTTTATCTCTGGATGGCTTTTTACCCACGGAATAAATTCTTCCGGCATTTCTTTTTTACTGTTAAGCAAAGTTCCATCCATATCTACGGCTACTAATTTTATATTCATCTGTTCTCCTTATCGTAATCTTTAACGTAATCCCTAATTAAATTTATCTATTTCCTAAATCAATCCCTGTTCTTTGCAATAATGATAAATGCCATCTTCTGCAACATGTCCGCAGATTGCATCGGCAACTGCTTTTACATCATCGGTTGCATTGCCCATTGCAACACCAGTGCCTACAGCTTCTAACATTTCAATATCGTTTGTTCCATCACCAAAGGCGATCGCATTCTCTTTATCTAAATGATAATAGTCAAGAATTTTTCTTACGCCGACACCTTTATTTCCGTTTGCCGGTGTAATATCTGCCGCTCTTGTCCACCATGCAGTAATTCTCGCACCGTCGACATCTCTTAAAATGTCTGCATATTCTTCTTTATAACAGCCGACCATCATCTGGTAAACTTTTTTATCCATGAGTTTTTCAAAATCAAAGTTATCAAGGACATTTACTTTACTCTTTGCAATGGCAAAATAATCTGCCAAATCTTTATCACAACCGTTTGCACCGCCGCCTTCTACTCCGGCAAGGAACACCGGGCGATGGATTTCCGATGCATTCTCAACAATTGCCTTTACATCTTCTTTTGGGATAGGATTTGAAAAAATAACCTCATCCTTTGTATAACAATAAGACGCATTATAAGATAAAAAGACATCAAAATCAATTCCTGGAAAAGATGGAACAAGATATGGGCCGCGTCCTGTTGCCATACATAAAATAATTCCATTCTTTTTCAGGTGTTTTAATGTCTCGATCATCGCAGGGGTGATTACCTTTTTTTCCATATCAACTAACGTTCCATCTACGTCAAAAAAAGCAATCTTTATATCTTTTGCAGAATCTTTTTTCATATATTCCTCCACTATATTCTGTAATTTTTCTTTTTATAACACACCCCTACTATTCTACAGCTTTATGTTTTTCTGTCAAGGTCAAATTATCCGATGAGCAGCTTTCGAAGCTCTCTGCGCCGTTCAATTTCTAACTTGGAAAAGATACGGGCAATCACATTTTTCACATATCCATAGGAATAATTCATCTGTTCCGCAATCTCCCGGTTTTCCATTCCCTGTGCAACTGCCAGCGCAATCTTCCATTCGATTGGTGTCAGCTTTTTTTGTATTTCTCCACGATTTTTTTCAATTGCTGCATCTGCAAAAGACTTTCCTGTTTCTTTTGCGCTTCTTTCAAGATGCATTTCGACTCTGGCAAGCAGGACCTCTTTTACAAAAGGTTTTACAATATAGTCTACTGCTCCTGCCTTTAACCCTTTTACTTCATAGTCTGACTCCGCAAATCCAGTGAGAAATATTACAGGAATATCCTGACAATTCGGAATAGATTTCATTTTTTCCAGAGTCGTATACCCATCCATTTCCGGCATAGCGATATCTAACAATATCAAATCTGGCACAACACCCTTTTTTAGTAATGTAATTGCCTGTTTTCCGCTTTTCGCTACGCTGACCGTATAAATACTCGACAATATTTCTTCTGCTGTTTTTAATAAGATTAAATCATCGTCTACAATTAATATGCTATTTTTGCCCATTTCTGTCCTCCCATTCTGTCGTAACTTTATTCGTCCAGTAAGTACCTTTCATAAGTGATTCTGCCTGTTCGAACTCCAAATTCTGCACCGATTTTTGTACCTGTCCCAAAATCTTCTTTTTCTTTGGATTCTTTTCTAAAGACAACAATTTTTCCAGCTGTTCTTCTGCATATTTCCCTTGATATTTTCCTATTGCCTCCAAAATCCCGTCATATGTTTCCTCATATAACTTCTCCTGATTTACTTCTTCTGTCAGCTCACCGTATACCTTCTGTTTCCCATTCTCTTTTTCTTTCTTTTCTGATTCCAGAACAAATTTTTTTGTATTTTCTAAGAAAAAAAACATCCCATCTAACGCTCTTTCCCACTCAAAAAACAAAAGAGGAATCGCCTTTTCTATATAGCTTTCATCCTGCATTTTCCCTCTTATTTCAAGTGAAGCGGCTAATTCATAAAGTGACATTGCTCCAATCGCGCGGGCATTACTTTTTAATGTATGAATCTGTCCTGTCAATATTTTTATTTCCTGCTGTGTTTTTCTCGTTGTCTCAAAACTTTCCTCTAATTTTTTTCTATTTGGCTCATAATATTCTACAAAGAGCTCGGAAAGTTTTCTGTATTGCACAATACTTCCACCTAATAAATGAAGCCCTTCGGAAAGTTCAATATCCCATTTTTTTAATTTTTGCTTCAAATCTAAAAGTTGTTTTTCCGTTATGTTCCAGTCTTCTCCCGCACCGTTCTTCATTGAGACCAGAGCAGCTGGAAGCCATTGTAACAGCAGTTCTTCCAACTTCTCCCACATCACCGGTTTTGACAAATAATCAGAAAATCCTTCTGAAAGAAAATGCTGGTGAATTCCCGTGGACACATCCGCTGTAAGTGCAATCACCGGAACACTCTGCCCATTTACCTCTTTTTTCAATCTGTGAAATGTCTCAATTCCATCCATTTCCGGCATCATATAATCAAGAAAAATCAAATGGTATTTTTTATTTCTAACTTTTTCGATACATTCAAAACCACTGGCCGCCGTATCTAACTGTACCCCTGTTCTTCGCAAAAGTGATGTAATCACCTGAATATTTTGTTCACTGTCATCTACCAGTAAAATCTGTGCTTCTGATGCAAAAAACTCCTTCCTTTTTTCTTGCACAGGTTCCCCTTCCACAACTTTCCACTGTCCAATTTTCTCTGTTCCTGCATCTTTTAATGGAAAATATACTGTAAAGTTACTTCCTTTTCCATAGATACTTTCTGCCTGAATATGCCCTCCCATCTGTTCACAAAGTTCTTTTGCTATTGTAAGACCCAGTCCACTTCCCTCAATATTTCTGTGGCGTTTGATATCTGCCCTCATAAACATATCAAAAAGCGCTTCCATATCTTCTTTTTTAATCCCGATTCCTGTATCCTTCACAGAAAAAGAAATCTGCTTTTCCTCCTGACAAACTTTAAGAAAAACCTTCCCTTTTTTTGTATATTTTACCGCATTATTAATTAAATTGAGGATAACTTGTTTGATATGCAATGCATCACCTTCCAGATATTTCGGAAGAGTTTCCTCTACATCTACTACAAACTCCAGATTTTTTGCTTCTGCCTGCTTTGCTCCAATCAGGCAGACTTCCTGTACAAGTTGTCTTAATGAAAACTTTTCCTCAATTATATCTAACTTTTTTGATTCAATTCGCGTAATGTCCAATATATTATTAATAAGAGATAACAGATAATTCCCCGCCTTTTCCACACTCTTTGCATACTGAACGACTTCCCTTGACTCAGACTCCCGTAAAATCATCTCATTCATTCCAAGCATCACATTAATCGGCGTTCGAATCTCATGACTCATATTTGCAAGAAATGTACTCTTGGCGCGATTTGCTTCCATCGCTTCTTCCCTTGCCTGCATAAGAAAAACCTGCTGCTTTTTATATATTCGAAAATGTAGATACATCGCAACGCCAAGAGAAGCACTCGATACAACAACTCCCGTCAGCACATCCACAACAATCTCTTTTTCCGATTGAAACCAGATTACCGTATCTGGATAATAATAGGCAATCCCAATCGTGAATATATAGATTATCAGTTCCAGCCATACACAAAAAAACATTAACCAGCCTTCCAGCATAAAAATAGTAAATAAAATTCCAAAAATATAAAAAGACGGCATTCCACCTTTATACCCGCCACTCTTAAAAAACATAATTGGAAATAAAAACATAAAAATCACAACGATTGTTATAAAGTAGCATCTTTGATATTTTTTACTGTGGTATGCGTAAAAAAGGAGCGACAAAGATAGCAAGGCAATCCCTGTATTTATTAACAGTAGTTTCCTATCTCCATTATTCCAATAAGAAAGAACTCCATTACACAGACTGATGATAAATCCAAGTGAAGCCAGTATATTAAATAATCTCACTCGAAAGGGAAGACCCGAGTGATACAGCACTTTTCCTACTTCCAATACGCTTTTCCTATCCATGACCTATTCCTTTTCTATATCTATTTTCAATTTATTTTCATTATTTTTCTGTATCTATTCTTTTCTATTTCTCTTATTATATCCAAACACAAACTCATGCGATGAATAAAAATCGTACAGTCCTGAATAAATATAGTTTATCACAAAAGCACTTATCTCTTCCAGTATCCGACAGTCACTATTTTCTTCATTTATGGAACAAATCATAAATTTAATTTATAAGTTAACTTATAGATTTATTTACAGAGAACACCAGAGCGTGTTTAAAAAATGCTTTCTGTAAGATGTGCATTAAATTGGTGGGGGATTTAAATACACTCTAAATCAAAATGGTGACTGTAAGGCACTATCTTTCTATGTGAATTTTTATATAATAAAAGTGTAAGAACTATTTTATCAAATTACTATGAAATGATTTATAACTATACATCTTCTTACGATCTGCATTATCTAAACGAGGGTGTATTCTAAAAGCGCTCTATTTACATACGGCAACTATTTTTACTGATTTCCAGAGTATATGATGCAAAACGGAGGAAAATTATGAAACATTTTTATATTTATTCTTTTACATTAGCAGTAATCCCACTGCTTTTGGGATTGCTATTTATTTGGTTTGGGAAAAAATTATGGGACAATGCAACGAAAAAAAATGAGGAATATCAGCAACGTTACACCGGACGTACTACTTTGCGTGTAATCAAAGTCGAAAAAAATGAATGGGAAGAAACCAATTCCAACGAACAAGGTCCAGAAAGCAGGATTTCTGTTACCTCTTATACTCCGGTCTACGAATATACGGTAAATGGGCAGCAATATGAATATCATACCCGCTTGGGAAGTTCTACAGATCAATATCCTATTGGAAAAGAATGTCCTGGATATTATAATCCAAAAAATCCAGCAGATGTGACAGAAACCTTGAAAGAGATAACAGGTGGAGGAAGCCATTTTCTTAGTTTGTTGTTTTTTGGAATTGGCGTACTGGCTATTCTGTTTGCTCTGATAAGAGTATGGGCAGTTATAACACTTATATAATCCATCTTTCTTTGCTATAAGACCACAACAATGAAGTTTTTACTCTCATCTAAATATTTCATAAAAGGAGGAAATGAAAATGTTAAACAAAAAAAGAGAACAGAAATTAAAGAACCAATTATACTTTGCCTTTCGGATCCGGCGAATCTTTCTACTTATCCCACTTTTACTTCTGTGCCTGAGTTTCGTTATTCCAACACAGGTTCATGCTCAGACAGATGATTCTTACTTTTTAAATATGTGGTTAAATACGAAAAGCCTTGCTGATTTAAAAAATGTTTATCCAGGACACACAAACATTATTGTCGCTACAATTAGCGATCCTGACCTTTCAAAAATCCCTGCATCAAAAGTATCTGCCACTTCTTCTAATCCTTCCGTACTAAAAGTTATTGACAAATATAATATTGATTTTGCCAACTATCATCCAAATATGGATATCGGTATTGAAATAGAGGCGATGAAAGCAGGAAAGGCAACACTAACCATCCAGTATAAAACTATTGTCAAAAAACTTGATATTACTGTAAAAAAATCAACTGCTTTTATAAAGAAAAAGAAGGGGACAATGCTCATGGGTTATCACTACTTCATGAGAGATTTTGTAACCGTTCACGGAAAAGAACCAAGTATTAAAAAAATTAAGTCCAGCAATAAAAAAATCATAAAAGTATCTGGTCAGAAATTAATTCCAAAAAAGCCAGGAAAAGCAACTATAAGTGCTGTTATCAACGGCAAAAAACAAAGCATCCGAATAACTGTAAAAAGCCCAGCCCCTACCTATGACCAGCTAAAATCTAAAAAAGCCGGGTTAATTTATGACCGCTACAGCGGTAAATGCTATGTAAAAATAAAATTTACAAACAAAAGCCAACGCACTATTACAAAAGTACAACTTAAAACAACGCTGTTTTTTGATGATGCGTGGGATGATATGAAACCAGTAAAGAAGAAAAACGTCAAAGTAAATATCAAACCAGGTAAATCTCAGACTGTTAAAATTTATTTTGGAAAATATCCTGTGTTAGCACCAAATCGATGGAAATATGAGATACTTCAATTTTGGTATAGATAAGAATTGAAATTGCCATAGGTAAAGATACAACTTTCCCTCTGGGAATAAAATAAAAAAATCTTGATAGCCTGTATCCAGACTATCAAGATTTTTTCGGTACGGCTTATGCCTTTTACGTTCTTATGATATTGTACTTTATATCATTCTCCCGGATTACATGAAATTACCTTACCGGCATTCCATAAATCTACAGTCTTTTTCGCTGCTTCGAGACGTTCTTCTTCAGAATGGAAGTCAATCGTTACGGACTGGCATCCACATTCTAAACACATTACATAATAACCACAGCCGCCTTCTTCTTCTAATAACGCACCACCGTCACATAATGGACAGTCATGAATCTCTAACTTTTCTTCAATGTTCATAATTTGCCTCTTTTCATTTTATCTTTTTGTTTTCCAAGCACATTATAACATTATTTCTTATAGATAAAAAGAGAAAATGTTCTTCTTTATGCAAATTATTTAATTCTTCAACACATTTGCAGTCATGGCAACGATTGGAATATTGGCCTTCTTGTTGTTCTTTAGAGTACGAATTTCTCTGGTTGTCATATAACCATCCATTTTAGACATCTGAATATCCATGAAAATCAGATCATACCTGTCAGCATCCACTTCATTCATCCGTTCAACAGCATCTGTCGCATCAAACCCATTTATTACTATTCAGTGACCTGCGTTTCGATACCCCCCTCACCAAATTTTATGTTTCTTATTGTCTTTTTTAAAACCTTCATCTCCACTGGTTTTGAAATATGTGCATCCATACCGGCAGCCAAAGAATGTTGTATATCCTCTGAGAATGCATTGGCGGTCATGGCAACGATTGGAATCGTCTTTGCCAGTTTATGTGTACTTCTGCGGATTGCTTTCGTTGCCTCATAGCCGTTCATGACAGGCATCTGCACATCCATTAAGATCATGTCATAATCCCCTGGAGCAGACTGTTCAAATGTATTAAGAAGTCTTTCTCCATTTTCACAGATAGTACACTCTGCCCCCTCAATCTTTAATAGTTCTATCAAAATTTCTGCATTCAGCTCATTATCTTCTGCACACAGGAATCGCATTCCTTTTAGGATATTTTTATCCAACTCCTCTTTTTCTGCCTGTGGCTCCAGAGAAACTGATCGGTTTTCTACAACTTTCAGATTCATAATAACTTCAAAACAACTTCCCTGCCCCAGTTCACTTTCTACTTCAATTGTTCCGCCCATCGACTCAACCAGATTTTTGGTGATAGCCATTCCAAGACCGGTTCCCTGTATCTTGTTTGTAAGAGAACCTTCTGCACGGGTAAACGCATCAAAAATCGTATCTTTGAAATCTGCCGACATTCCCATACCATTATCACAGACTAAGAAGCGATACTTTGCATAGGTGGAGGAATTTGACTCACATTCTTCTACTAAAAACTGAATTGTTCCACCCTTCTGTGTGTACTTCACTGCATTAGAAAGCAAGTTACTGAAAATCTGCATCAGATGCACCCGATCCCCATTCACCCACTCGTGCAGGATGTTTTCTTTTGTAAACTGAAGGGTCTGATTTCTTTCTTCTGCCTGTATCTTAAACATATGATCAATTTCCTGTATAAAATCCAGAATAGAAAAATCCGTGTATTTAAAAACAGTTTTCCCGGCTTCAATTTTGCTCATATCCAAAACATCATTAATAATTCCTAACAAAAGCTGTGATGATGTATCTATTTTATCTGCATACTCTGTTACTTTCGCCTTATCACCTGCATCATGTCTGATCGGTGACGTAATACCAATTATTGCATTCATAGGTGTACGAATATCATGTGACATATTCGACAGAAAATCTGTTTTCGCCTTATTTGCATTTTCAGCTGTCTGCAGAGCTTCTGTTGCAATATTCTTTGCCTTTTTCAGTTTTTTATTTGCCGCTTCCATTTCCTTCATTGTCTGTAATTGAAGCTCACTATTTCTTTTTTCACATTCTGCTTTTTGGTCTGCAATATTAAGTTTTGAAATACTGTAAAACAATCCGGCAAAAAGCAAAATGATAAAACTTCCCATCAGTATTGTTGTAAAAAGCACTGTTTTCTGGTAATTTCTCATCACATTATCAACAACACTTTTTTTCACAATACAGATCAACATGGAGTTATTACTTTCTATAGGACAGTACCCCAGATAGAAAGGCTTATCTTTTCCAAGAAGCTCTAGTCCCTGTTCTTTTTTATCCATCTTTTTTTTGAGCAAAGCAGCCTCTTTTTCTGTTATAGCCTTATCTGCCTTTAAATGCTTCAACAATGAATAATTTCGAAAAAATTTATCTTCACTTTGGTTCGTATAGGTAATATTTTCTTCCTCATCTAACAGAAAGAGATATGCATTCTCATTATAGCTCTTCAGTTTTAACATGGAATCTAATTTTGAATGATCATACACGGTTCCAACTGCTGTATAAGTTTCCCCATTAATAATATATTTCTGGCATGGAATTGCAACCAGATAGCCACCACTTTGCATTTCTTCATAATTCCAGGAAACCAGCTTTGCAATATTATGGCCATTCCTTAAAGCCAGCAAAAGCTTACCTGGTATGTCAATCCGCATCTTCGTTCCATCTGCTGTCATTGCTTTTCCATTTTCCTGAAGAAATACTAGCCTGCTTCCAGCTTCTTTTTCCCATGCTTCAAAAAAGTTTTGATTTACATCTGTTTCAGGCGATACTTCTTTCTCCTTAAGAATATAATCTTCAACGAAATGTAACTGGCTATAATATCCATTTACCTGAAGCTCATAGGTTTGCTGTATCTGTTCAACAACAGCTCCCATGCTACTTTTTCCATTTTCATCAATATACCTGTTCATCCTGTTCAAAAGAAGCTTCATAAATAATATGCTTGAAAAAATGAGCAGGATTATAAGCATTGGTATTATAATTCTCTTTCTTTTTATTACCTTTTGTCTTATCTGCACTTTTATTTTTCAACCTCTATATAGTCTTCCGGCGCTGACGGCTGCTGCCCTTTTGACATAGCTGCAGCCCATGCACTTGATAATGTTGTATCCTTAAGTTGAGTAATCTCACATTCTGGATATAATTTTTTCAAAATGGACATAGTAATATCTGTAAGCAGAATGGAATACTCCTTCTCTTTATCTATTTTTTTCTCATTAACTGCTATGCCTTTTAATGAGAATCCATTTTCTTTATCTTTAACAATAATTTTCATACCAGATGCTATCGGTAATTCATATTTATTAGTTACATAAAAATCCGAATCAAAATCCGCAAGATAATTTCCCACAAGTTCATATACCTGTTTACCATTTATCTTTGCAAGGTATAATGGCGTATCCGAATTCTTTGCTGTCATTAGAGCAACACGATTACTGCTACATTCGCCTTCATAAATAGAAGAAGTGAAATAATAGTATGGTGCCAGAGCTAACTGTATATTATTCTCATTTCTAACCGTAGTTAGTATAGATGATGCCGCATCACGACCATTTTTATCATTCAGTGAAATGGAATACTCATGCTCAAAATTCACAGTCGTTTTTTCTCCTGTAGCTTTACTATTCATTACACTACACAAAGTATCATAAGCCTTTTCTTCATCCATTTCTCCTGACAGCAATCCATGAACAACTTTCAGGCTGGCTGCAAAAGACTTTTGAGCGGAATATCTGATATAAACAGAATTATCTTGAATTTCCTTTTCCAGTCCAGACACATCTTTCATCATTGTCGGAACATCAGTATTCAATGAAATCACACCACTTCCATCCGCAATACGCTTTTGCCCTTCTTCTGAAATCATACAGTCCAGTACATCTAGTGCTATATCTAATTTCTCAGGATTTTTTTCTAAATCTTTGTTAAATGCAATGTTTAAGGACGGAGTCATATTTATAAAAGCTTCATCTGAAGTCTGTGAGAAAAAAGGAATACGGATCAATTCTGCATCCATCTGTTTCTGGAATTCCTGTATAAGTGCCGGATATCCATGAAACATTGCTGCTTTTCCCTCAAGAAATGTTTCTGTTGCAGTAGTAATATCAACGCTGATGTCATCTTTCGTAAAATGTGAGTCTTTTAAAAACGTACTGGTTTGTGAAAGGATACGTTTCCACAATGCAGCATCAAACTTTATATTATCTGCCGAACTTTCTGCTGAGCTTCTCCATTTGATTCCATCAAGACTTGTGAACTCACCAATTGCTCCTGCCTGAATCACTTCTTGAGTAGACCAGTCTTCTGCAAGATCAAGTATATAAGGTTTTATACCATTATCATAAAATTGCTGGCAAGCCTGTGCATATTCCCTATAATTTTTCGGAATCTTGATTCCATACTGATCAAACAATGTCTTGTTGGCAATGAGCGTCTGCGGGATTCCGCAGATAGGTAGCCACTGAATCTCATCTTCTGAATTTTTATAATACTGCAATGCATAGGAATAATACTTAGAGACAACATCATATGAACAAAAATCCATAAGATACGGCTGTAGATCCTGTGCATCTGCCCCCGAAAATCGACGTACCGTTATGATATCCGGCAGTTCCCCATGTTCTTCAAAATAGCTGTATAAATCGGTATCATTGTTACCGGTAATAAACTCGATATCCTGATCTGGAAACTGCTTCTGGATATATGGAGCAATATTTTTCATTAAACGATTTTCCCATAGATACACGGTAAGATGATTATCTTTTTGGGATACTTCTTTTTTAGACTGTCCACAGCCGGATAAAACAGTAGTTGTTAAAAATACACCTAACAGTACTGCTATCAGACATTGTTTTGCCTTTTCCATACTCGTATTTTCCTCATTCTTTCCTGATAAAATCATTAATTCAATAATTCCATCTCAGATTTTCATCTGATTTGCCGATTATCCTATTACAGCTTTTCAAATTATGCAAAAATATTGATGCTATTATATATATCTCTCTACTTTTCCAGGATTTTTCCACACACTTAGGAATCAATTACAGCCAGTTTTTCAGGACATCATTCAGCTTATTCATATCCAGAGGTTTTGCGATATGTCCATTCATACCTGTATTTTTGGCAAGCTGTACGTCTTCTGCAAAAGCATTGGCAGTCATGGCAACAATAGGCAGTTTTCCCTTTGCACCCGGAAGACTCCTGATTGCCGCTGTTGCCTCATAACCATTCATAACAGGCATTTGGATATCCATAAAAATAAGATCATACGAACCTTTCGGAGAAGCTTCCACTTTCTCAACTGCAATTTTCCCATTTTCTGCCGTTTCCACTTTTGTACCTGTCATCTGCAAAATTTCACCAGCAATTTCTCTGTTCAACTCATTATCCTCAA
>ENA-OPBS01000868-OPBS01000868.1-human-gut-metagenome-genome-assembly--contig:-NODE-868-length-24751-cov-4.231374_pt1 | contig 24751 bp, 20 predicted proteins | sample MGYA00241074_ERZ501463 | MGnify/ENA primary metagenome ERZ501463 (study PRJEB25962, sample SAMEA2042578) | human gut metagenome | biome: human gut; feature: human-associated habitat; material: faeces...
TCCTTACTATATTCCATTGTTACCCTCCATAACTTCTGATTGTTGCCGTCTTGACTATTATGTATCTTTTCTTTCCAAAATGGTATAGGCTTTTATTTTTATAATGCTGCAAAACTTTTCTTCTGTAAGGTATTCAAAGGATATTTCCCTTTGCCGCCGCTATTGGAAAGCCAAAAGCAGCGGCTTTTTTACGCGATATGACCGAAAAGACTAGAAAGCAGGATATGTCATCATTTGTCATTTCTTCTCAATGTAATAACTGCATGGCATATCAAGCCAAATACAAGAGAAAAACAGCCACCGCCAAATAGTGATGCTCCCCACCCTGCACCCGACATTGTCATAAAACCGCCAACAAAGAAAATACCAATGCCAAGAAATATCCCGACACCATAAAAAAGTCCAATTGCCATATCATACTTATTAAATTGTCGTTTCTCTTTTTTTCACATGTTTCCATTTTTGTTATTACCTCCTTCGCAAAATCGTCCATGTGGACTCCAAAAAGAAAACAAATTTTTTTCAACGTATTTAAATCGGGTTCATTAACATCTCTCTCCCAATTCGATAGCGCCTGCCGGGTAACATTCAATTTCCCAGCCAGTTCTTCCTGTGTCATTCCCGATTGTGTTCGCAGATGACGTATTTGCTTTCCTGTTGTAATATCCGTCTGTTTCTGGTTCAAAATGGTTCCTCCTCTCTGATGCTGATTTTATCAATGATATTTCGCAATAGCCAGCAATGAACGTTTGCATTGCGCAAGATGTTACATTATCTTCTGAAACATATGCCGGATCTTGTCTAAACGGCTGTTCGGGCGGCGTGGCTGAAACACAGGCTCGCCGGAAGTTTCCTGATACCCTTTTAATTCTGTAATGCAGACACTTCTTCCATTTGTATAAAAATTCAAATCATTTCTATATTCACCAATACAACGGGCAGGGATTTCCCCCTTAAAAATAACTTCATCTTTTTCAAGTCTGGTTGATTCAATGATTGCGCAATACTTTGGTGCGTCATTATAAGCCCGTGAAAGATATTCCTGCGGTGCAAAAAGGGTAAAGGAAAGGTATGGTTCCAACAGTTGTGTTCCTGCTTTTTTCAATGCCTGCTCCAACACGACAGGCGCAAGAAAACGAAAATCAGCGGGGGTGCTGACCGGGCTGTAATAAACTCCATAATCAAAACAAATTTGGCAGTCTGTCACTCCCCAGCCATATAAGCCCTGCTCCATTCCATAACGCACACCCTCCATGACGGCATTTTGAAAACTTTGGTTTAAATAGCCGAGAGATACCTCGCTTTTATATTGTGTTCCGCTTCCAACAGGAAGCGGTGTTACAGTCAAACCAATAGATGCCCAAAACGGATTCGGCGGCACTTCAATATGAATCGTGTAGCTCGCTTTTTTTTGCGGTCTTTCCAGATAAATAACCGAAGGCTCTTTCATAGCCACGCCCACATGATATTTTTCTTCTAATAGCGAACAAATAACTTCTAACTGTACTTTTCCCAAAAAAGATAATATAATCTCATGTGTAACAGTATCAATGTCAAAATGCAAAAGAGGGTCTGTATCAGCAATCTCTGCGAGGGCATTTAACAGGGCTTCCCTTTGCTCCGGCTTTTGCGGCTCTACCGTTGTCCGAAGTAATGGCATGGGATTATCAATCCGTGTTTTGTGAGGCAGGAGTTTTTCATTTCCCAGAATGTCGTTCAGTTTCAAAGTATCATCAGCTAAAATAACAATTTCTCCCGGACAGGCATGGTCAACCGGGACGATTTCACCATTTGACGGAATACACATTTCTGTAATCTTTATTTTTTCCTTTTTTGACAGCAGCAGGGTATCCCGTAAATGGAGCGTCCCATGATACAGGCGTAAATAAGAAAGCCGTTTTTTCCGCTCTGTATACTCAACCTTAAAAACATATCCACATAATTCAGACTGAATATCGTCTGTTTCTGTAATGAAAGTTTCTGTAATCGCTTCAATCAGTTTTTCTGTTCCTAAATTGTCTTTTGCACTCCCATGATAAACAGGAAACAAAGAGCAGCATCTGGTTCTTTTGCACTTTTCATATTGTAATTCCTGTATATCCAAAGAATCCTCTGCAACATATCGTTCTAATAGTTCATCGCTTCCGGAAATAATCATATCCCATTTGTCCAAATCAGAAATATCGGTCATGGTTATCTTTGGCGACAGGGAAACCTCCTGCATGACAATCATATCACTGGTAAGTTTATCTTTAATGCTTTGGTAAACACGCCGCAGGTCGATCCCATTTTGGTCTATCTTATTTATAAAGATAATTGTCGGAATGTCCATTTTCTGAAGCGCATGGAATAATATACGGGTTTGTGCCTGTACGCCGTCTTTTGCCGAAATGACTAAAACAGCTCCGTCAAGGACAGATAAAGAGCGGTATGCTTCGGTTAAAAAATCCATATGACCGGGAGTGTCCACGATATTGATTTTATAATCATTCCAGCAAAAAGAAGTAACCGCTGTCTGAATGGTAATTCCGCGCTGCCGTTCCAAAATCATAGTGTCTGTTCTTGTAGTTCCTTTATCCACGTTTCCTTGTTCCGCAATCGCTCCACTGGTGTACAGCAGGCTTTCCGTCAATGTTGTTTTTCCTGCGTCTACATGGGCGAGAATTCCAATATTGATTATTTTCATGTGATTGTCCTCCTTTTACAGCCCCAAAAGGGCATAAAAATCCCCAGCAGTAAAATACTTTTACCACTGGGGATTATAATTTGCGGACATACACATATACAGCATACACCTGTTTGTGATTGCTGTTTTTGGGGATATGTCAAAATTGATAAGGCAAAAGTATTCTTAAATTGGGTACAAAAAACTAAGCCCCTACAAAAGGAGCTATCATAATCCTTTGTTCCCACTATTTGATTATAGTTTTATTTAAGAATACCTTGCCGCATATTTTTTACTCCTTTTTTGGAATGATGCTATTATATCACATTAGTTTTAGGAAAGAAAGTACCTAAAAGAAATTTTTCTTCCCCTTATATGTAACAATCATACCGACTTTCTGGCGTTCAGAATGGTTTCTGCTGTCTGCTGTGGTGTTTGGTTGGAATTGTCCAGCCAAAAGCCGATCCGTGGTGTTGTCTGCATAAATGTATCGTATAAGGTTTCAACCGTAAAGCCGGAATAGCCTGTTTTCTCCCTGTATCGTTCCCTTCCTTTTATTGTTTCCACATCTGGACAAAGAACGACAACCTCAACAGGGTATTTATGCGGCACAAAAAATATGTACATGTAACTAATTCAACACATTTATAATTTGAATAGGGACATTATAGCATTTACTAAATACAAATTCAATGTATACGGAAATAAAGATATAAGGAGTGGGAAGGATTCCGCCGTAGTCGGCATTGTAGGAAAATCCAAAAGTTTAGATTTTCCCACAATGCTTATCTTTTGGTCTTTGGTTCGGAATAGTGTAGTGCTGGCGGTCTATCTCTTGTTTTCGGTTGCTTGCTTCCTTACCGTACATGAGCATTGGAGGCAGGATTATCCCCTCCGTAACCTTCCATGAGGTTGATAACGCCCCACACGCCGACACCGGCACCGATAGCAGTCACGACGGTAGACAGAGAAGAAACAGCAGTAGTAAAGAATTCCATAGGAACCTCCTTGTAGTGTGAATATAGATTGATAGAAACAAAAAAGGCCCACACCGTTTGAAAATACGCTGCAAACGGTGTGGGCGGTTAAGCCGCAGAAATCGAGTCGGCTTCTCCCAGGTCATAGACCTCAAATTCATCCTCCGGCTTTACTTTCAGCCGGTGGGCTAAGTACCCCTTCACATCCAGGGTGTACTTCGGGTTAGCATCGGCGGTGTACCGATACATCGGGTGGCGGGTCAGGTCATACTTGCGGGAATAGAACGGCCGGACGCCCTGCACCTGCAAAATGCAGTGGCTGGAGGGCATAACCGCCAGTTCATCCACACTTTTTAATTCCTTTCCCCATTTTTGATAATTTAGGCCATAGCTGCGGGAAGTCCCCCGCGTGTCGCTGGTGTTATAGGTGTCAATGGTTTCCTTGCCAAGCATAGTAGCCACCATCTTTAGGCTGCTTTCCTCCTTGCCGCCAAGAAACAAAAGCGACGAGCAGCAGCCCGCAATGGTTTCCGCATTGTCCCGGTACATTCCTTTAAGTTGGCTGTACGTCTGGAGGACGATATGCGCCGAGATATTCCGGGAACGGATAACGCTGACCAAATGCTCCCAGTTGGGAATTTTCTGATTGGCAAACTCGTCAAACAGGCAGGTCACATGAACCGGCAGCCGCCCATGATAGACGGTCAGGGCACGGTTGCACAGGACGTTGAACATCTGAGAGTACATCATCGCTGAGATGAAATTGAACGTGGGATCGCTGTCGGACACCACCGCAAACAGGGCGATTTTTTCCTCACCCAGCTTTTCCAGTTCCAATTCATCGTACTCCATCATTTCCCGTACTGCCTGAATATCGAAGGGAGCCAGCCTTGCGCCGCAGGAAATCAGGATCGACTTTAGAGTTTTGCCGGCCGCCATCTTAAATTTCTTATATTGACGGACTGCAAAGTGGTTTGCGTCGCGCTGTTCCAACTGTTCAAACAGCAGATCCACCGCCGACTTAAAGTTTTCATCGTCCTCCCGGCATTCGCAGGCATTGAGCATATCCAGCAGAGTGGTCATATTCTTTTCTTCTTCCGGGGCTTCATAGTAGATGTAGGCGATCAACGCCTGATACAACAGGGCCTCGGCCTTGCTCCAGAAGTCATCCCCGCCTTTGCCTTCCTTGCTTTGTGTGTTTTCCATGATAACCGTCACCAATGAGAGAATGTCGGTTTCACTGTGGAGATAGTGGAAGGGGTTATAGTGCATCGAGCAGCCAAAGTCGATGGTGTTCAGAATTTTCAGCTTATAGTGACCTTGCTGCACCAGCGCACGGCCTACCTCCTCCACGACAGTCCCTTTCGGATCGGAGCAGACATAGGAGGCATTCATCTGAAGCAGATTGGGCTTGATGTGGTAGCGGGTTTTTCCGCTGCCGCTGCCTCCGATCACCAGGACGTTGAGATTGACATTCCGCTTTTCCGGATCGGCAATCTTTCCAAGGGTCAACCGCTCCGTATCGGTCAACAGGATATTTTGGGAGAAATCGGAGTTGATGAACGGCGCTATATCTTTTTCGTTGCCCCATCGGGCCGTGCCGTATTCTTCTCCATGCCGATACTTTTTCGCATTCTTGATCTTCGACCAGACCACCAGACGCAGCAGCACAGCCGCCGCTGCGCCCACCAGCAGGTCAAAGGGATGAAGGCTGGGAAACGGGTTTTGAAATACCAGCCCCAGCTTTGTAAATGCTGCCAGTAGCCGGTCAATCACATCGCCACCGGTAGTCAGCCGGTAGGCTTCCCCCAGCTTCGTGCAGAGCAGACCGGCAATCAGGTAGGGAAGGCTGGCTTTGAGTGCCTTTGACGGATTGATTTTTGGCAGGTTCTTCATCGCGTCACCTCCTGCTGTTTGTTGCGGGAGAGAGACTGCGCCATTTTCCGGACAACCTCCTGAAGCTGTGTAAGCTGACGGCGAACCGACGGCTTTTCCTGGGATTGGCGCTTTACCACCTTGCCGGAATATTCCGCAAAAGCGGCGGTCAGCGCATCCGCGTCCCGTGACTTGAAAAAGACCAGATAGCGGGGGGGCTGGCTTGTGGTGTCCTTTTTCAGTGCGAAATCAACACCGTATTTACGGGCAACACGCTCAAAGGACTTGATGTTACCATCTGTGATCTCGATATTGGAAACGCCTGCGCCCTGCCGGACAAGGTGCTTCACACTCTGCTTGCCCTTATAAATTTTCGGGTTCTTCTGGCTTTTTGTCATTTCTGCCAGGGCTTTTTCCAGGGCCTTTTTCAAGAGATTTGCGGTCAGCTTTCCCGCTTTAATGCTGATCGCCACAGATTTTTGTTCCAATTCTTCCTGCATGGGCTATCCTCCTTTCCGGCAGGGTGGAAATGGAAAGCAGAATACTAAGGCGGCACCACCAGTCGGTGCAGCAGGAAACGCAGCCGCCGGTGAAAGAAATCAACGGGCTTCTTCATGGCCCTGGCTCCGGATTTTCAAAATGCCGTCCAGCGTGGTGGCCGTAATGCCAAGCCGCTGCGCCACAGCAATATCGTTCTTTACGGCTTCGTCCACCTCGTCGCCGCAGACAATCAACACATGGCTGCGCCGCAGCAGCTCCCGCGCCATATCAATCCCGTCCTTGTGTTCGGCGGGGATGGAGTCATTGAGGAAGTGCGGCAGATAGAGGACGGGACAGATCGGGGTAAAACCGGCCTGATAGACCTTGCGGCAGTAGACCACCGCCTGGTCGGTGTCGGTAAATTCCTGGCCGCTCCAGGCGGCAGAAATGTAAGCAAACGGTTTCTTCATGGGGTCGCTCCTTTCTCCATCTTCGTGCCGGGTGGCAAACCAACGGCCCCGCGTCAAGAATGAAATGAACGCGCACCGTGCGCGTTCTTGACACAGTGCCGTTCATTTGCAGATTGGTAACCAAGGGCGGGCCGGATAAGACCGGCTCGCCGCCCTCATTTGAGTATGAAAAAACAGTTACCCGCTGCCGTACATATCGTGATTGACAAGTGCGGTGTAGTAACTGTTGATGGTGGTAGGGGCATTGTAGAGGGAGGTCAGAAGGTAGGCACGAATGTTCCGCACCTTCGTCGTATTCTCATGCAGGCTGCTGATCACATACTCGATGTGGCCGGAGTCCAGCTTCAGCAGTCTGCTTTTCACAACCTCCTTTGGGTAGTCCTCGCCTCCAATGCGGATCATTTTTCGGGTGCTGCATACCGTATCTACCAGAATGTCCAGAATTTCATCCAGCAGGTCGCAGTCATAGCCCAGGTTTTTCCGGAGAATGTCATACTCAATATTCTCCTTCAAAATCTCCCGATAGGCCCGTATCGTATCCATCGCATCAGCCGCCGTAGGCGGTCTATCCTCCGAAGGCTGCGCCGCCGGATGGATAGATGGATCAGTATCGTTCCTATCAGTCTTATTCTTATCAGTATTGATTGTGTCCGATTTTCGGAAGTCAAGAGTTCCGGTTTCGGGAAGTGCAGACTTCCGGTTTTCGGAAGTCTTGACTTCCTCTTTCCGGATAAAGTTCTTGACATAGATTTTTGTGGGGCGGCCCTGGCCCTGCTTCTTGCGCTCGATCAGGCCCACCTTGTCTAACTCGGTGAACAGGGACACCGCCTTATTATGGCCACAGCACATCGCGTCCATCGTTTCTTCCAACGTGAAGTAGATGAACACGCGCTCCTGTTCGTCCAGCCAGCCGTTGCGTATGGACAGCCCCATGCGGTCTAACATCAGGCCGTACAGGATTTTCGCGTCTGCTGTTATACGCCGGAAGCCGGGGTCGGTAAACAACACCTTCGGAATCCGGTAAAAGGTATATTGTTCTGCCTCCGTTCCGTAAAAGTAATCCAATGCACCCGGCTCGGCCATGTTTTCACCCCCTTTTCTCTCAGACCGGCAAAACAAAAGGCGCTGCCCGAAAGCAACACCTTTTGAAGTGAGCGCCGTCCGAAAACGGCGTATTTATAAAATTTTTCAAATCATTTGAAAATGCTTTAATGCGTCCATAATCGCTGCCTCTTTCTCTGGCGGGCACTGCGGTACTTTCGCATCTTCCTTTTTGGATACGTTATAATTTTTTCTTTCGATGATTCCACACTTTCTTTTTATCTGAGCGATATAAAGCTGGCTTACTTTTAGTCCGTACTTGTTCAAAACATAAGCTTTGATTTCATCGTAGGTTGCTTTACTTTCCGCCGCCGTTAAATCCAACTCATCCATCTTAAGTTCTATTTCGATATGATGGTCGACTTTGAGTTTGGACAATAATACTACCGTCTCAACATGTGTCGTCATCGGAAATTGATCAACCGCTCTCCATTTCTCAATCTGATACCCTGCTGTTTTTTCGTCTTCCTGTGCCCCTTCGCACAATATTTTCAGATCTCTTGCCAATGTTGCGGAATCGCAGCTTACATAAACAATCCTCTCCGGCTGCATCTTAAGAATCGTTTCCAACAATTCAGCGTCGCACCCTTTCCGAGGCGGATCTACGACGATCACATCCGCGTGTGCCTTTTCTCCTCCGTGCTGTTCTTCATAATCTTTATAGTATTTCGGAAGGATTTCTTCAGATTTTCCCACAAAAAACTGTGCGTTTTCTATTCCGTTTAACAGTGCGTTTTCTCTTGCATCATCAATCGCAGGGGGCACGATTTCCACGCCGTAAACCTGTTTTGCCTTCTGCGCAAGAAACAAAGAAATTGTTCCGATACCGCAGTACAAATCCCAAACCGTTTCATCTCCTTTTAAGCCTGCATATTCAAGCGCCTGAGAGTATAATTTTTCCGTCTGTACCGGGTTTACTTGATAAAACGACAAAGGAGAAATCTGATATTTCACTGAGCCGATATAGTCTGTAATATATCCTTGCCCCCAAAGCACCTCAAACGTATCTCCCATAATTACGTTTGTTCGCTTTGTGTTGGGACTTGCCGTTATACTCGTCATTCCGTCAATTTTAGCAAGCTCTTCCACCAACTCTTTCTGATGCGGAAACCATTCTCCGCTTTTATCCGCTTTATCTTTATTCACAACAAAACACACCATGATTTCTTTTGTCGTAAATCCATAACGAAGCAGCACATGACGAAACAGACCCGTTCCTGTTTTTTCATCATAGGAACGGATCTTATATTTTTTCATAAAATCAAGAATGCTCTCTAAAATATGTTCATTTACCGCTGCACCGAGAATGCAGTTTGTATTTGCTATAATGTCATGTGTACGGCCTGCGTAAAATCCTGTTACGGGATTTCCTTCTTTGTCTGTTCCAAACGGAAACTGCGCCTTATTTCTATAATAAAACGGAGTTTCCATCCCAATGATCGGCTCTTTTGTACATTCCAAAAGTTCAGATGAAAAACCGCCGATCCGTTCAAGATTTCCCCTGACTTTTCTTTCTTTAAACTCAAGCTGCTTTTCATAGGACATTTCCTGAATCTGACAACCCCCGCATTTTCTTGCGAAAGGACACTTAGGTTCAACCCGGCTGTTTGACGGTTCAAGCACGTTTATCAATCGGGCATATCCGTAATTTTTCTTAGCCTTGATCACTTTAACTTCTGCAACATCTCCTATTACAGCGTCTTTTATGAACAGCGTATATCCGTCTATCTTTCCGATTCCTTCTCCGTTGACACCGATATCCGTGATTTCAACAACTACAGTATCATTTTTCTGCATACACATATCTTCCCTTTTCTTTCTGTTTTCCTGCATTTTTTGCACATCCGCATCTGCGCACATATTTCCCCACCGGAAACACCGTATAGTTACGATCTATCCGCCGCCTACAATCGGCTTTTTCTGTTTACGCTCCTGACGTTCTGCGCAAATTAGAATCGAACAATCGGTTAAATCCTAACCAGTCTGTACCTGTTTTCCCTTTAAATATTTCCGTCAAAGTCTGCATTTTTGCATCTGCATTATCCGCAAGATTCAACGCTACCGCCTCCGCAAGCGCCGGTTTTTTCGGAGAACCGTATTCCAACTCTCCGTGGTGGGCGATAATACAGTGTTTCAATTCATTTGCAAGGCGAACCGGAAAATCCGGTATTGTCCTGATTGCCTCGTCGAGCATTTCCACTCCGATCACAATATGCCCTATCAACTGTCCTTCATCTGTATAATCATTGTCCGGAAATGACGAAAGTTCCCTTGTTTTTCCGATGTCATGGCACATTGCCGCTGTCAACAGAAGATCTTTGTTTAAAATTCCATATGATCCGGCAAAATATTCGCACATCCGAAGTACGCTCAACGTATGTTCCAGCAGTCCTCCCGAAAATCCGTGGTGTACCGTTTTCGCTGCAGAATGTGACCGGAATTTTTTAATAAATTCCTGATCGTTCACAAAGAAATATTCTAACAGACTTTTCAGATACGGATTGGAAATGTGACGGATAAACTCTGTCAGCTGTTCATACATCCCGTCAACGCTTTTCTCTGTGGTAGGCATGTAATCTGCCGGGTTGTATTCCTCTTCACCGGCTTTGCGGATCTGTTTTATATTAATCTGCAGATTTCCGTTATAATTGATCACTTCTCCATATACTTCTATAAAATCTTTTTCATCATAGTCCGCAATCCCCTGCGAATTCGGGTCCCATACTTTTCCGTCAAGCGTTCCTGTCTTATCCTGCAAAAGCACGTTGTCATATGGTTTTCCGTTTCTTGTTTCAGCCGAACGTTTTCCCTTACACAGATAAATATTTCTGATTGTTTCTCCTTCATGTAACCCACTGATATATCTCATGTCTCGCTATTCCTCTTTCTATTTTTTCTTTATTTCTCTATGTTCTATTTCTTTTAATCTGTTTTCTTATTTTTTCATTCCTGCTTTTTTACTGAACTTCTTCTTTTCTTATTTTCTCATTCCTGCTTCTTACTGAACTTCTTCTTTTCTTATTTTCTCATTCCCGCTTTTTACTGAACTTCTTCTTTTCCTATTTTCTCATTCCTGCTTCTTACCAAACTTCTTCTTTTCTTATTTTCTCATTCCCGCTTCTTTATTTAACTTCTTCTTTTTCTGTGGTCACGACAGAAAATTTTATATTGACATATCCGTCTGAACCGAGCCGTTTTCCGACAAACTCCATCGTTTCTCCTACAGACGAGCCTATCACAATGTTTTGGTATGCGGCAATATCCTTTATCTCTTCTCCCGATGCTTCACATATAATATCTCCGATTTGTATTCCCGCCGCCATCGCCGGTGAATCCGGATCAACATCTGCCACATAAATACCTGACGGCATTTTATGTTCTTCTGCAAGCTGCTCCGTCACCGTTGTTCCGTAAATTCCGATATATGGAACGCTTTTCCCATTGATGAGCAATTCTATAATCGGCTTCAAATCTGAAATTCCATATGCATTCACAACATTTTTTCCTGTGTCGTTCCATACGGATGAAGAAATCATCCCTACCACTTCGCCATCCATGTTAAACAACATGCCTGTTCCTTGTTCCTCTGCCGGAATGTCTGTCGCGATCACTGCGCATTCTCCGTCGAAAAATGTCGCCTTATAATTCGATGCGCTGACAACGCCGTAAGACATTCCGTCTGCATATCCAAATATATTTCCGAGAGCGATCACTGCATCTCCCTGCGCCACTTTCTTTGAATTACCTAAAACGGCTACTTTGATCAATCCGCTGTCATCCTCATCTACGACATGTTTCCCGATGCCGAACACTGCTATCTTTCTGTTATTATCGACCTTTTTCAGCGCTGCATCGAAGCTTTTTCCATCGGAAATTGTCACTCTCCATGCAGAAGCGCCTGTGCAGATCGAACTGTCGGCGATAATCAAAAATTCCCGACCGTTATCTCCGGCGATAACACCTGTAACACTCTGCAAAATTCCTGTCATCTCTCCGTCCCAGTCTGCCTTTTCAGATACAGAAGATACAGAAACAATACTTTTTCTCGCCTCTTTTACACGTTCATTCAACCCGGCGGTCATCTCTTCATAACTTTCCGCATCGAGCGCAGGATCTTCTTTTCCCTCTTGATTTTTCTCAGAATCTTCCGCTGCCTGTTCATCTTCGGGGATCATCACAGTCTTTGCATTTCCCGCAAACCATTGCTGCATCCACGGTTTAAGCGCAAAAAAACCTAAGCAGGCAAACATCCCCAATATCAGACCATAGATCGCAATTCGGATAAATTGTTTTATAAGCGTTTCCCTGCTGCCCTGTTTCCCTTTTATCTTTTCTTGTAAAAAAGAATATTTCTTCTCTTCCGCCTCTTCTTCGGGCGATTTTTTTTGTTCTTTATCACTCGGCATGGACTTATTTTCCTCCAAATTCTAGTATACCTGATTCAATCCTCTATGAAAAGGTTTTTCTTACTTCCTGAAAGTCCTTTTCTTTATACGGATAATAGAGTAGAATGAGGATACAAACATTACAGACAGGTGAAGATTTATGAATAACAAAACATTAATAAAACTTGAATTTGATAAAATTATTTCCATGTTGGAAAATGAGGCAAGTTCTTTCCGCGGAAAACAACTTTGCCGACGGCTGAAACCGGTAACGGATCTTACGAAGATCGATTTGCTTCAGGAACAGACCGCCGCCGCTTTTACAAGGATCATTAAAAAGGGGCGGATTTCTTTCGGCGACGCAGCTCCTGTGGAAGAATCTCTCAAACGACTTGAGATCGGAGGCGCTCTAAATACAGCGGAACTTCTCCGCATCTGCCGTCTTCTTTCAAACACTGCGCGGGCCAAGTCATACGGACGGCATGACACGCAGGAAGATCTTGCCGACTGTCTTGATATTTATTTTGACGGACTTGAGCCGCTCACACCTCTTTCAAATGAAATTGAAAGATGCATCATTTCCGAAGATGAAATCAGTGATGACGCAAGCAGTGCGCTAAAGCATATCCGAAGGAGCATAAATAATCTCAACGACCGTGTTCACACAACACTTTCAGGTCTTGTAAACGGTTCTTTAAGAACGTACCTGCAGGATGCTCTGATCACAATGCGCGGCGACCGCTATTGTATCCCTGTCAAAGCCGAATACCGCAGTCAGGTACAAGGGCTGATCCATGACCAGTCCGCATCCGGTTCTACATTATTTATTGAACCTATGGCTATTGTAAAACTGAACAATGACTTAAAAGAATTATATGTACAAGAACAGGATGAGATCCGAAAGATTCTTGCTTCTTTAAGCGAAGAGGCCGCACAATATATCGAAGAGATCCGAACAGACTACCGATCTCTCACCGATCTGGATTTCATTTTTGCAAGAGGCGCTCTTGCTCTTACTATGCGCGCAAGTCGTCCGATTCTAAATGAAGAAGGACGTATCCGTATCCGGGAAGGACGCCACCCTCTTCTCGACCAGAAGAAAGTTGTCCCGATCACCGTATCTCTCGGCGATGAATTTTCTCTTCTCATCATCACCGGACCTAATACAGGCGGAAAGACCGTCTCTTTAAAAACGGTCGGACTTCTCACCCTCATGGGGCAGGCCGGACTTCATATTCCGGCAGGCGACCGTTCGGAAATCGCCGTATTCCGACAGGTTTACGCCGATATCGGAGATGAGCAGAGCATAGAACAAAGTCTGAGTACATTTTCTTCACATATGACAAATATTGTTTCCTTTTTGAAAAAGGTCGACGATCGTTCTCTCGTTCTTTTCGACGAATTAGGCGCAGGAACCGACCCGACAGAAGGAGCGGCCCTTGCCATTGCTATTTTATCGCATCTCCATAAGCGAAACATACGCACTATGGCAACAACCCATTACAGCGAGCTGAAAATCTATGCCCTTTCTACCCCGGGCGTTGAAAATGCCTGCTGTGAATTCGATGTGGAAAGTCTCCGGCCGACTTACCGGCTTCTCATCGGTATTCCGGGTAAAAGTAATGCTTTTGCGATTTCCGGAAAGCTCGGACTTCCCGGCTATATTATCGACGATGCAAAAAAACGTCTGAGTGAACAAGACGTCTCTTTTGAAGATCTCCTAAGCGATCTTGAGGCAAGCAGACGCACGATCGAAAAAGAACAGGCTGAAATTGCCGCTTATAAAAAAGAGGCCGAAACTTTAAAACGGCAGGCTGTGCAAAAACAGGAAAAGCTCGAAGAACAACGTGACCGCATCATCCGTGAAGCAAATGAAAAAGCAAATGCAATACTAAGAGAAGCGAAAGAAGTTGCCGACGAGACGATCCGCAATTTTCACAAATTCGGAAAGGAGAATATCTCCGCCGCTGAAATGGAAAAAGAACGGGAGCGTCTGCGCAAAAAGATCAAAGATACTTCCGCTTCTGCTTCACTGAAAACAAACAAACCGAAAAAGACTTACAAACCGTCTGATTTCAAACTCGGAGAATCTGTAAAAGTATTAAGTATGAATCTGACCGGCACCATCGGCTCTCTCCCCGATGCAAGAGGCAACGTCACAGTTCAGATGGGAATCCTTCGGTCACAAGTCAATATTTCCGATTTGGAAATTATCGAAGAAGTATCGCCTTACGCACCGAAGCGGATGAACCGTACGGCAAAAAGCAAGATCAAGATGAGCAAGTCACTTTCTGTAAGTCCTGAGATCAATCTGCTCGGAAAAACAGTAGACGAAGCGGTCGCCGAACTGGATAAATATTTAGATGACGCCCTGCTCTCGCATCTAAACAGCGTACGCGTAGTTCACGGAAAAGGAACCGGAGCTTTAAGAAAAGGAATCCACGAATATCTCAGAAGACAAAAACATGTAAAATCATACCGCCTTGCCGAGTTCGGAGAAGGCGATGCCGGAGTCACAATCGTTGAGCTCGGATAACGGGTTCACCCATAAAACGGAGGAAAAATATGATCGGAAAACAAAGAATACTAATCGTTGACGATGATGAAAATATCGCAGAACTTATCTCTCTCTATCTTACAAAAGAGTGTTTTGACACAAAAATAGTATTTAACGGAGAAGACGCCTTGAGCACATTTGAAACATACGAACCGAATCTGATTCTTCTTGACCTTATGCTTCCGGGCATCGACGGCTATCAAGTATGCCGGGAGATCAGGGCAAAATCAGGCGTGCCGATTATTATGCTTTCGGCGAAAGGGGAAATATTCGACAAAGTACTCGGTCTGGAACTCGGTGCGGACGATTATATCTTAAAGCCTTTTGATTCAAAAGAAATGATTGCGCGTGTGCGCGCCGTTCTTCGCCGTTATCATCCGATAAAAAACGAACCGTCCCAGGCGGAAAAGCCAAAGTGTGTCGAGTATGAAGGACTGACCATCAACCTGACAAATTATTCTGTTCTCTGTGACGGAAACACTGTTGAAATGCCGCCAAAAGAACTGGAGCTTTTATACTGTCTCGCCTCATCTCCGAATCAGGTATTTACAAGGGAGCAGCTCCTTGACCGTATATGGGGTTATGAATATCTCGGTGACACCCGCACTGTCGACGTCCATATCAAACGTCTCCGGGAAAAACTTAAAGATCATCCTCATTGGAAATTAGGAACCGTATGGGGCATCGGCTATAAATTTGAGACAAAATAACAGATAAACAGGAGACTACCGCGTATGAGAAGCACTCTGCACATTAAATTTATTGCACTTTATATCATATTTGGATTTTTATGTCTATTCTCAACTGCAACGCTTACAGAGCAGCTTGTGACAGATAAGCTTACCGAAGACACTTCTCATACGCTTTACAGAGAAGCTACTTTTGTTGCCAATGATTATCTCCCATCTTACTTCTCCGGCGATTCTTCCATCTATAACGTCCAGTCACAGTTGTCTGCAATGAGACTGTACTTCAACGCTTCTATCTGGTTCGTAGACAGTACCGGAAGAACACTTACCTCTTCCAGTTTAGAAGACACTGTATGTCCTGATAGGATCAAAGACTTCAACCCTGCCGAAATCGGCGGAAACCGCTATATTACAGGTACATATCACGGATATTTTGACGAAGATATGATCACCGTTATGGCGCCTGTGACACAAGGTTTTTCTACAAAGGGATACCTTCTGATCCACAGTCCCGTCTCTGCCATCGAAGAGAGATGCGCTCCGATCATGACTCAGGTATACATCTCCACAGCAGTCATTTTCGCACTTTCTCTTATCTTTCTCCTCGGCGTGCAGTTTTTCATCCATCGTCCGCTCAGGCAGATTTCCGAAGCGGCAAAACAATACGCTATCGGAAATCTTGACTATGAGATTCCGGTACACACTCATGATGAACTCGGATATCTCTCTGCTTCACTGAATTACATGGCAGTCAGACTGAAAGATATGGATGACTATCAAAAAAAAATTGTCGCAAATGTCTCTCATGATTTTCGTTCTCCTCTCACGTCCATAAAAGGATATGTTGAGGCAATGGCCGACGGAACGATCCCGCCTGAATTGTACGGAAAATATTTAAATATTATTTTGTTTGAAACAGAGCGTCTCACCGACCTCACGCGAGATCTGCTGACATTAAATGAATTCGATACAAAAGAACTTCTTCTTAACAAGTCAGATTTTGACATACAGGAAGTTCTGAAAAGTACCGCCGCATCTTTTGAATCTGCCTGTACCCAAAAACATATTTCCATCGAACTGCTTCTCATGCCTGATGCTGTTTTTGTTTTGGCAGACAAACGTAAGATCCAGCAAGTCCTCTATAACTTGATCGATAATGCAATTAAATTCAGCGAAAACGATTCTTTGATTACTGTAGAGGTTAGTGAAAAGAACGAAAAAGTATTTATTTCCGTAAAAGATCACGGAATCGGAATCCCGCGGCAAGAGCAGACTAAAATATGGGAGCGTTTTTACAAATCAGACCTTTCCCGCGGCAAAGATAAAAAAGGGACAGGCCTTGGCCTGTCCATCGTAAAAGAAATTATTCAAGCTCATGACGAGCATATTAATGTAGTAAGTACCGAAGGAGTCGGCACTGAATTTATCTTTTCACTCAGTCGGAGCGGGTAACTCTTTACCCGCTAATGGAAAACAGAGTTTCCTCGCTTACGCCTGACGAAAACTATTTGTAAAGCATCCGCTTACGCCTGACGAAGACTATTCGTAAAGCATCCCCTTCACGTCCGGGTCGTCCATATTTTCTTTATCCACCCAAACATATCCTGTATCGACGGTTGCCTCATTTCCGATCTCAAGCGCAGCCCGCGCCGCCGCCACAACTGTCGCATATCCCATGCCGAACGGATTTTGCACAATAAGACCATCTATCGTTCCGTTTTTCAATGCCGCGATCTGTTCCTTTCCGGCATCAAATCCCATCAACACGATATCTTCTTCATTTTCTGCTGTCTCAAAAACATCCATTGCCAGTAAAACCGCATCGGCATTTACCGCAAAACAGCCCTTCAGGTTCGGGTATTTTTCCATATAACGGGCAACCACATCCGCATCTGTCATCCCGTCCGCGACAGCGCGAATATCTTCCAGTTTCGTGCGCACCTCTTCCGACATCGCTTCTTCCCCTTCATCTGCCGGAGTCTGACCGGACGATTCCACCGTCCACTCGGCAAGCTGCTCTTTCGTCACCCCGAGTTCGTCCGCTGCAGCCTGCATCTTAAGATCGTCAAACTGATCCATATAGATCGTCTCTACAACCTTCACATTCGGATAATTTGCCGTAATTTCTTCTGTCACTGCCTTTGTTCGCTCTTTTGCCGTTCCCGAAACAGAATCCTGTGCGATCAACAGAATCTCTCCTTTTTCTTCGATCGCCTCGCTCATTTTCCGAGCCCCTTCTTTTGCCGCCGCCACATTATCCGTCATGCAGGTGCACTGAATTCCCTGATAATTGTTCCTCGAATCAAATGCCACGACTGCAATTCCGTTTTCTGCCGCAAGATCGAACTGAACAGCCGACGCATCTTCCGCTACGCTTGCAACAGCGATCACATCCGGATATCGCGCCAGCTCCTCGTCAAGGATATTCACCTGTTCGTCAATATTCTCACTGTCTGCCGGAGCGTTATAAAGAACTTTTATCTTGTCCTCCCCTTTATATCCCAGATGCTTATTAATGTCTTCCGCCGCCTGCTCAACTCCGGCCTGCACTTCGCTCCAGTAAGCCGTTCCCTCTCTCTTTCCGATGACTGATATATACGTCCCCGGCTTCAGGTCAAGATTACTGATATCTGCATATACTTCAGGGGAAATCCGGTCAAGATTCGGCTGCCACGCAAGCTCTTCCTTTTCCTTTCCCGTAAATGTATCTTCCTTTTCAGACGGACTGCATGCGCAGACTCCCATTGCCACACACAATGCAAATGCCGCCGCTGCTGTAATTTTTCTCTTCATTATAATTTATCCCTCCGCTTTTATCCTTTTATAATACACCATATCATACAAAATAAATGTGAATTTTTACTAAACTTTTATTTCTTGAAGAAATCCCCTTATTATGGTACAATTTTACAATATATTGCACATTTTGCGAAAGGAATGAGTGACAAACATGACAACAGAACACATTTGTATTATGATCGCCATTATTGTTTATCTTGGCGCCATGCTCTATGTCGGCTACCGTTGTTCCAAGAACAACCATGATACGACCGATTTTTATCTTGGAGGGCGTAAGCTCGGACCTCTTGTGACGGCAATGAGCGCCGAAGCCTCCGATATGAGCAGCTGGCTTCTGATGGGGCTTCCCGGTCTGGCCTATCTGACAGGTATTGCCGACGCCGGATGGACTGCCATCGGACTCGCCATCGGAACGTACATAAACTGGAGGATCGTAGCAAAACGGATCCGCCGCTACACTCTCGTAGCCGGCAATTCGATCACGCTTCCTTCTTTTTTCAGTAACCGATACAGAGATCAGCGTAAGATCCTTCAATCTATCGGAGCGATTTTTATCGTTATATTTTTCATACCGTACACAGCCTCCGGATTCGCCGCATGCGGAAAACTGTTTTCCAGCCTGTTCGGGGTTAATTATGTTGCCGCTATGATCATAAGTGCGATCGTCATCGTAGGGTATACGGCGCTTGGCGGATTTCTTGCCGCCTCAACAACAGACTTCATTCAGAGTATTATCATGTCTGTTGCCCTGATCATCGTCTTTATATTCGGCATCAATATTGCCGGAGGTATCCCTGCCGTAGTTGAGAACGCACAGTCGCTTCCGGGATATTTGACGATGATGACTACATACGATCCTGTTGCAGGTGTCGAACAGCCTTATCCGATCATCAATATTATTTCCATGATCGCATGGGGGCTCGGTTACTTCGGTATGCCTCATATCCTGCTTCGCTTCATGGCTATCGAGGACGAAGAAAAACTCACGCTCTCCAGACGCGTTGCGACAATCTGGGTTGTCATTTCCCTTGCAGTTGCGGTTTTGATCGGTGTGATCGGTCTGGCAATGAGCGATGTAGGCGCTTTAAAAACTCTGACAGGTTCCGATTCTGAAACGATCATTGTGCAGATCGCCGACTTGTTAAGTAAACACGGTATTCTTCCTGCCTTACTTGCGGGAACGATCCTTGCCGGCATTCTTGCCTCTACAATGTCCACGGCAGACTCACAGCTTTTGGCTGCATCCTCCGCCGTATCTTCCGACCTTTTCGGCGACAGAGTTGCCAAAACGGGAGACAAGAAAAAAGCAATGAACGCAGCTCGCTTCACCTTGCTTGCCATCGCGGTAATCGCCGCTTTTATTGCCCGTGATCCGAACAGTTCGGTATTCGGCATCGTTTCCTTTGCATGGGCAGGTTTTGGCGCCGTATTCGGTCCTGTCGTATTATTTGCCCTCTTCTGGAGACGCTCAAACTGGCAGGGCGCACTTGCCGGAATGATTTCAGGCGGAGCTATGGTATTCATCTGGAAATACCTCGTACGTCCTCTCGGCGGTGTATGGAACATTTATGAGCTGCTCCCGGCTTTCAGCGTATCATGCCTTATGATCGTCATTGTAAGCCTGCTCACAAAAGCACCTTCAAAAGAGATCACAGAAGAATTCGACCGGGTTTAGGTTCTTAATTTAGAACATACAAATCACTTGTATATTCAAACTCATTGTATTAAAATAGTGATAATAAAGAGAACTACCTTTCTTTGTTTCTCTTTTTAAATTCAAAAAAGGAGGATACATACTATGGCACACGTTATTAGTGATGAATGCGTAAGCTGTGGTTCTTGCGAAGCTGAATGTCCTGTAGGCGCTATCTCTGAAGGCGATGGCAAATACGAGATCGACGCTGATGCTTGTGTAGACTGCGGAGCTTGTGAAGCTGCGTGTCCGACAGGCGCTATCTCAGCTGAGTAATATAAATCGCAAAGTGATCACAAAAGAGAAGCACCGCTCCTATGTGGAGCGGTGTTTTTTTGTAGGAACTTGACGAACGATTTTTTCGTTCTGAAGTCATGGTCTATGCTATAATAACCTCAAAAGCAAAATGAGGAGGTTCACATATTAATGGGTGAAGTCAGATTTATGATTTCCGAAGCCGCAAAACAGGTCAATGTCGAATCACATGTATTAAGATATTGGGAAGAAGAACTCGACCTGACGATCGGGCGAACGGAAATGGGACATCGATACTACACCAAAGATGACATTCAGCTCTTCTGCTGTATCAAAAAACTCAAAAACGAAGGAATGCTCTTAAAAGACTTAAAACCACTCATTCCCGAATTAAAAGAAAAAAAATCTAAGTTAAAAACTCCCGAAAAAGAAAAAACTCAACTTCAGACAGTCACTTCAGAAACAGGAGATATTCTTCTTCCTCTTAATACGATCGATCAAATGCGTGCTCTCGTAGGCGATGTTTTCCGCGAAGCGCTGAATGAAAACAACTCCATATTAAAAAATGACATCAGCAGTACGATCACCACTGACGTCATTCATGAAATGGATTTTATACTTGAGGCAAAAGAACGCCGTCAGGAAGAACATTTCCGCAAACTGGACATGCTCATCCGCAGACAGCAGACCGCGCGAAAAGAATCCTCTAAATCAGGCGCGATCATGAAATTAAAAAGCATATTTACATAATCACTGCTGCTGACGCAGTTCATTTCCGAAACGGGTATACTGCGGCATCCACGCAAGACGGACGGTTCCGATGGGACCGTTCCTCTGTTTTGCGATAATGATCTCCGCAATATTCTTATCCTCCGTATCCGGATTATAATAATCATCACGGTAAATAAACATACATACGTCGGCATCCTGCTCGATTGCTCCCGATTCACGAAGGTCGGAAAGCATCGGTCTTTTATCCGTTCTCTGCTCAACCGCACGGCTCAACTGAGACAATGCGATCACCGGTACGTTCAATTCTCTGGCAAGTCCTTTCAACGATCGTGAAATCTCCGAAATTTCCTGCTGGCGGCTTTCATTTTTACGTCCGCCGCTTCCGCTCATCAACTGCAAATAGTCGATGATGATCAGATCAAGTCCCTGCTCCAATTTGTATTTACGACATTTTGAGCGCATCTCCGAAATACTGATACCCGACGTATCGTCTATGATCATACGAGAGCTTCCGATCGTGCCTGCTCCCTCGATCAGTTTCTCCCAATCCGTATCTGTCAGGTTTCCGTTTCTCAGCACCTGTGCGTCAACATGCGATTCCAGTGAAAACAGACGGTTTACAAGCTGTTCCTTTGACATCTCAAGACTGAAGATCGCTACCGCAAGATTTTGCCGAAACGCTACATGCTGCGCAATATTGAGCACGAACGCCGTTTTTCCCATAGACGGACGCGCCGCTATAAGAACAAGGTCTGATCTTTGCAGACCGGACAGTTTGTAATCAAGGTCGATGAACCCTGTCGGTATTCCGGTGACATTTCCTTTCGTCTTAGACGCCTTTTCGATCACATCCAGCGCGTTTAATACGACCTGCTTTATCGGAACGTATTCCTGGGAATTCCCGTTTTCCGCAAGTTCAAACACTCGCTTCTCTGTTCGTTCAAGCAGTTCATCAAGAGGCTCGTTTTCAAGATAACACGCATTCGCCGTCTCTTCGTTAAGTTTGATCAAACTGCGTAAAACCGATTTTTCTTTTACGATTTCCGCATAATATTTTACGTTGGCAGATGTCTGAGTTCCTACGAGAAGATCTCTTGCAAATTCCATACTGCTTACTTCCGGAGGCACGTCTTTTGTTTTTAAATATTCCTGAAGCGTGATCAAATCTACCGGACGCCCCGATTTAAACAGATCTGTCATAGCGTCGAATAAGATCCCATATGCCGTCTGATAAAAATCCTGTCCGGCCAAAATCTCCGATGTGACCGTAATCGCATCTTTATTCATCAGCATCGCCCCAAGTACAGCCTGCTCGGCTTCTGTACTAGGGGGCGGTATCCGCTTCATGGCAGCTTCTATATTTTCCATGAGAACTCCTTATGCTTCTTCTTTTACAACAACTTTCAACTCTGCCGAAACTTCAGGATGAAGTTTTACTGTCACGATATGCGTACCAAGCGACTTGATCGACTCTTTCAACTGGATTTTTTTCTTATCAATATCTAACTGCATCTGATCTTTGACCGCTACCGCGATTTCTTTGCTGGAAACAGAACCGAACGTTCTTCCGCCTTCGCCGACTTTGATCGCAAGCTCGACTTTGCCTGCCGATAATTCCGCTGCAAGTTCTTTCGCAGCGTCAAGATTTTCCTGAGCCACTTTTTTCTCGTTATTTTTCTGAAGTTTCAGATCATTCAGATTTTTTCCCGTTGCTTCCACGCCCAGTTTTTTCGGCAAGATAAAATTCCTTGCGTATCCGTCGTTCACATTAACGATCTCCCCTTTTTTCCCGAGAGATTTTACATTTTCCAATAAAATAACTTTCATCTATATATCTCCTTTCTCAATCATATCGTCTATCGTTTCTTTCAATGTGCTGATCGCCTCTTCCATATTCGTATGGTCAAACTGCGCTCCCGCAGAATTAATATGACCTCCGCCTCCCAGCTTTTCGGCAATAATCTGCACATTTACCTCGTCGATCGAACGCGCACTCATATAAATCTTTTCCTGATAAACCGTCAATACAAACGACGCGTTGATCCCACTGATATCAAGAAGCTCGTTTGCGGTCTGCGCCGCAAGAACCGTCGGACTTTCAATATCGCCCGGGCAGACTGCGATCGCAAACTGATTCTTATAAACCTCAGCCTCCCTCATCGCCTCTGCTTTCGCTCTGTATGATTCCATATCGTCCCTGAACATCTTTCTTACCCGGGTGATATCCGCACCGCAGCGGCGAAGGAATGCCGCCGCTTCAAACGTACGCACTCCCGTCCTGTTCATAAAGTTCCTTGTGTCGATCATAATTCCCGCGTACATGCACTCCGCCTCGACAGCCGGGATTTTGATACTGTCAGAGATATATTGAAGCACTTCGGCTACCATTTCACATGTAGATGAAGAATACGGTTCTACATAAGATAAGACTGCATTTGCGATTACCGTACTGCTCTGACGGTGATGATCTAAAACGGCAGTCATTCTGGAACGCCTCAAAAGTTCGGGACATTCTGTCATCTGCGGCTTATTTGTATCGACTACGATCACCATCGTATTATCCGTAATATAATCCATAGCTTCATCTGAAGTCAGAAAGATATCATCCTCATACGCCGGACTTTCCACAATCTCATTATAAAGCGGCCGAACCGACTCTGTCACCGTATTCACGATAATATGAGCTTTCTTCTCAAGGCTGACCGCCGCTCTGTAAATTCCCATACAAGCGCCGAACGAATCCGGATCCGCAATCTTATGACCCATGACAAGAACTCTGTCTTTCGTCACGATAAACTCTCTTAAAGCCTCTGCTTTTACACGGGCTTTTACACGGGTGTTTTTAGCAGTCTGTTCTTTCTTACCGCCAAAATAAGTGATTCCGCTGCAGTCTTTTATCACCGCCTGGTCGCCTCCGCGCGCAAGGGCAAGGTCGATCGCCACACGCGCATACTGGTAACTAAGCGCATATGTCGCCGTATTCAGACCAAGTCCGATACTTAACGTTGCCGAGCGGGCATTTCCGATATTAACCTGCTTTACTTCTTCAAGAAGCGAAAAACGGTCTTCCGCTATTTTTTTGTAAGCAGATTTGCGAAGAACAATAAAATATTTGTCCTTCTCCATTTTCTTTACAATACCGTCCACATCGCCGATATATTTATTGATCTTTCGATCGATCAGAGCAACCAGAAGCGACTGTCGTACCTCTTCAACGCTCTCCATCACCTCGTCGTAATTATCGATGTAGATCAGCCCTGCGATCATCCGCTGCTCTTCATTTTCGCGGATATACGCATTCAATTCTGTTACATCCTGCATGGATACCGCTACGAAAAACTCCTCTTCCTCGGGAATCTGTAACAATTTTTCCTTGTCGCTGAAGCCGTGAAGCGATACTCTGCGCAATTCTGCCTGATAGTGTCTGTCACAGTACTCCACCTCCATCTCAACATGTTCCATGTCGTCTTTAGGAAAAACACTTGTCGTAAGAGCCGGTATCATCCTGTACAGATATTTTTCTTTTCTTGAACTTTGCGTTAATTTTGAAAACGCATCATTTTTCCAAAGAATACGTCCATCCTCAAGAGCGATCGCATAAGGAACCGCAAGTTCCTTTAACAGCGTATTTTCAATCCCCTTATACTGCGTGGAAAATTGAATCAAATCCGCTAAAATAAGCGATCTGTTATAAAAATACAATCCTCCCGCAATCGCCAGATAAATCAGGATAAACATAAACATGATAAACGCTGCTTTCCGGTCTACCATTAAAACCCATATATTCATCGCAACGAGTAAAAACGTCATGATAAGCGGCCAGTTCATATACAGCCTGAGTTTTCCTTTTAAGCGCATTTTCTTCTTTTTCATAGTGATACTACCTCATCCGCACCCTTTAGGACACATGCAATGTGCATCATTAGATTACCAAAAAACTTTGTTTCGCTACAATGTCTTATTATAACATCTTTTTGAATTTTATTCTACTATACTTTTTTCTTCAAATTATTGCAATTGTAGGATTACAATACATGTGTTACAACTGAATAATTAAAAAGCGGAAATACCTT